>ERZ869921.243-NODE-243-length-37039-cov-89.426130_pt1 | contig 37039 bp, 50 predicted proteins | sample MGYA00579310_ERZ869921 | MGnify/ENA primary metagenome ERZ869921 (study PRJEB32216, sample SAMN09231816) | wastewater metagenome | place: USA: Maryland | collected 2016-06-21 | study: EMG produced TPA metagenomics assembly of the PRJNA472060 data set (Reclaimed... | reverse complement strand
AAAAACACAATTTTAATCGGTGATATCGTTGAAGGTGCGAACTGTAAGAAAAAAGATATCCCGCTGGTAGAAAAAACAATCAAAGAATTGACTGAAAAATTCGGCGAAAAATATATCTACGGAAATCACGAGCGAGAAGGAATCAAAAACAACCATTACATTGAAAACGGTATTTATTTCACTCATGGAGATTTAGAATCTAACTATGATAAATGGATGGAATATCGCTTTAAACCAAAAGGTGCTGGCTGGTTCAAACGTAATATCTGGTCTAAAATTGTGAATGAATTTGACGAATTAGATAGAGAGCCAAAAACTGATTTCTTGATCGCTGCTTCTAATGTTGCGAAAAAGAACGGTTGTAAAACCTACGTGGCAGGACATTTCCATCCCAAGAAGTTGATAGATGTGACGTATAACGGCGTAAGAATTGTAATTGTCCCTAGAGGCTTAACGGTAATTAATCTATGAGTCGAACGCCAACTTATGAGTCTTGGGCAGCGATGCGAGCCAGAGTAAAAAGAAAAGATAAAAAGCATCAATGCTACTCTGGGTTGGAAGTTTGCAAGCGTTGGGATTATTTTAAGAATTTTCTAGAAGACATGGGTGAGCGACCTGTCGGAAAAACAATAGACAGAATAGATTCAACCAAAGGTTATTTTAAGGAAAATTGTCGCTGGTCTACTCTTTCGGTTCAAGCCAAAAATGCCAGAACGACAAGCGGATCTGGATATCGAGGGGTTTATGAAATTAAAAAAGACGGTTTATTAAAAAGATGGCGGGCGTCAATATCAGTTGACGGAAGAGATGTTTATTTAGGAACATTTTACTCAAAAGAAGAAGCTTACGAGAAATACAAAAAAATTCATTTGGAAAAATTTCCAGATATAAAACTTTACTAAGGAGAAATATATGAAAATGTTATTAATTATTTTAGCGGCTGGATTAATGGTTGGTTGCTCAAAAGGCAGCGGATCAACTGAAGGAAAACTCGTAGACGTAACTTACGAAGGTTACGTTTTCAAAACGTGCGAAGTTGATCTTCAATACGGCGAAGGCGCTTCTAAAATCGCTACCTACAGCACAACTGACGTAAAACTTTGCGATCAAATCTTAGCTTTAAACGGCAAAAAAGTTCAACTTAACTACAATCAGACTTTTTTAGAATGTTTCTGGTGCGCTTCTGATGATTTAATTTCTTCAGTAAAGGCATCAGAATAAATGGAAAACGTAGTCGAATTAAGACCAAGAGAAAATTTAGTCCATAAGCAAACCGCTGAGGTTATGCACTTTCTGAGTTCTCAAAATACGAATATTTTACAAAAAAACAGATTCGGGGTTAGACTCCCGAATCAAAATTTGCGTGAAATTATTCGTGGGATTAATCCAGCAGTTGAAAAAAAAGACATTCCAAATATTTTTGCCAAAGTTCAAGAAGTTATGGAATCGTCTAAAAACGCTAATATTGAGCTAGAAAATATTTTAGACAGCAACGAAGAAGCGGAATTAGAAAAACTAATTACCTCTGGAGCTGGATTTGCGTCTCAGGTTGAATTAGCTGCGAAAACTATTGGATCTTACGCGGAATCAATGACACTTAATTTCTGCGAGTTTTACGGTTTAGAAAAAAACCAAATTCTTTTCTCGTATTTCTTTTATTGTGGATTAGTTTCTGGCGGAATTAACGCCGGAATGATTTACGATGAAGATTTTAACATGGATGAAATCCAAAATTATATTGTTGGATCTCGCCATCACTTAAAGAGCGTGGCCGAACAGTTATTTAATGAGATTAAAACTTCTGATAAAACGTGGAAATTAGCATTGTTGCAAATGACGTTTAAACATCATAAATACATCAAACAATTACCGGATTTCGCAAAATTCGCGCATAAGCTTCAAATCTTAAATTCAACATTTTACAATGATGTTTTAGCAAATGCACAACCGAAGGAAAATGATAAGGAAAAAATGTTGAACGCTATGCTTCAATTTGTAGGCATTAATCCGGCATTGGCTCCTGCATTTTTAGAACGCACGAATGATCGATATATTGGCGTGATTAATTATAAATCAAGATCCAGTGTGCACAGAGCATTTTTGCTAGATTTAAAAACTGGCGAAGTTGAGACAAGTCCTTGTTCTCATTCAGCAAAATCGGCAAGCTTTATCGATGAGGCTTATGCAGATAAATTTTCTGATCGTGATGGATATAATAACATTGGATTTTTCGATCCAGGAAAAATTACTTTCATTCCGGCTAAATTTGCCGAAGCTTTTGGCGTAGTAAATACTACGCTTTCAAGTGCGATTTATGTTGATGAAAAAATTATTAACAAGTTAAATAAATCTTTAGTTTTTATTAATGCCTAACGGCTAGAAGGGGAAATATGAAAAATATTAACGAAAAATATTCTGAATTGTGCGCTAATCACAAAGATTATGAACAATTCAAAACAACTACTTTAGGAAATTTACCTAAAGAACAATTCGATAAAATCGAAGCGGATTACGCAGCTATTTCGGAGGTCGATACTCCCAGCACTGATGTTCCTGGTGAAGATGGCGGAGATAAAACTCCTGACTTGGAAAATCAAACGACTACAGGCGAAAATGGGGAAGACAAACCTGAAACTACGCCCTATGTAGAAGCTGCAAAAGAAGCCTCTTTGCTTGATAAACCAGAATCAAGTGAAGATTTCGCCGGAGAAAACGACCAATTCGAGTCAAGAGAAAATGTATAAATACATGATCGGAATTTCTTCTAGACCTGGCCTTAATCCGTCGTTTAGTTCGGCGGTTAACGTCAAGGCTTATAACGACGAACAAGCCAAACAAAAGGCTATTGGGCGCGTTATAGAGGCGAATCCAATATTCAAAAGAAGAAATAAAACCCAATATTGGAATTTTACAGTAACCAACATTTCAAAAGGAGCGCCAGATGGCAATTAGCACGAAAGATTTCACGCCTAATAATCAATTAGACGATGAACAAAGATCGATTTTATTAAAAATTAATATCGAGTTCCCAGAGTTCGCGAAAATGATCGACGAACTTTTACCAGAATCTCAGCAAAAAAATGCGTGTATGGAAAACTTATTAGCAGCGAAATTTTTCGCTACTCAATCTGTAACTCACGGTAAAGATGCAGTTGGATTTATTCCAGCTCCGAAGCCTGTAGCTCCAAAAATGGAAACTATGAAGGCTGATCCAATTATGACTGGAGCGACTGTTACGGTTTCTAATGTTCCAGAAACTACAGGCGAGCCAGAAGTGGCGGAGTCAGGAAAAACGAACGCGGAATTAATGTACGCGGCTGAATTAGCTAAAGCTGAAAGAGCTTTACAGGAAGAATTTGCGAAGCCAGTAGTAGAAGCTGAGCCTCCAGTTAATTTTGAAACTAAACAAGAAGAAGTTCCACAAACCCAAACAACGGTTGTCGAAGAAGACGCCGAGAAAGCAGCATTTTAATGGCAATTATCACAAAGAACTCAGAAATCGCGAACAAAAATCAACAAATCGCTCCGGCGCTTCACAAAATCGCTAATCTTGAAACATTAGATAACGATTTAAAAAGCAAAGTAGCTAAGTCTTTAAAAGAATTTAAAGCTGCTGTTAAATCTATGGGTGAAAAATTCCAAGATGAAGTTTTGAATAAATTTCAAGATGGATTCGACGATCAAGGTCGCCCAAAAGTAAAAGAAGGCTCTGAAGAAGAGTTTAAAAAAGAACAAACGGCTTACGGAGAAAAAGAAGTTGTTTTGGAGTGTTTTAAATTAGACTCTAAAATTCTTTTAGGTATCGACGGTATTTCTGCGGCTGACGTTGTAAATTTAGATTTCATGTCAGATTTTGAATAATAAATAAATTAAATTAAGTTACGGTTCAGAAAAGGCTCCTCACGGAGCCTTTTTTAATGTAAAAGGCGATATGGCAAGATTATACACTTACGAAAGTTTTATAGAGAAATTAATTTCTCACTCGAAAATAGATAGATTAACTGGTTGTTGGAATTGGCAAAAATCCACAAAACACGGATACGCAGTTACATCAAAGCAAAATGTTCAAGTTCTCGCGCATAGAGAAATGTTAAAATACAAAACTGGATTAAATCCAGGAAAAGAATTGTTTGCTTGTCATGAATGTGATAATCCAAAATGTATTAATCCGCTTCATTTATTTTGGGGAACTCCTAAAGAAAATCATCAAGATATGTATTCTAAAAATCGACAACCTGATTTTAAAAAATTAGCCAGAAATAGATCTAAATTGAATCAAGAAGATGTTTTTAAAATTAGAGAGTTAAGAAAAAACGGCGAAGAATTAAAATCTATCGCCGCTAAATTTAATATTTCTTTTCAAACTGTAAGTAGAATTTGTTTAAACCAAAGATGGAATTAATTAACGAGCGTTTGACTCGCCGAAGTAAACTCCACGGGTTAAAACCATGCGAACTGTCGTTTGCACTAACCCCTGCGTCTTTATTTTGTTTATCTTCTGTCGAGCCAATCTGAGTCCCCAACCCATAAGCGTTAGGATATGCAGGATAATCAATTTGTTGCTGAGCCGTCGTATTAGGAGTAGCTGCCGGAGTAGCTTGCGTCGCTAAAGTCGGATCTTGCATCGCGTATGGATTATTCATCGTCATCCTCGTCATTCATCGCCATTTTATTCGATAATTCACGAAGCTCTTTAGTCGATGTGATCGCCTTCATCGCTTTGATTTCTTTTTTACCGAATTTCATGGCTTTTTCGTATCTTTCCGGATCCTGCTCGATCATTTTCGCTTCTTTTAAAGTGCGAAAATCTGATTCGATTTTCCATTTATCATCCGGCTCACAAGCTAAAACTTTATCTTTATTTTTTGCCATTTTAATTTCCCTCTCTGTTAAAATCCCATGGATTGTTTTCTCTAGCAAGGTATTTAGGAATCGTCGCTGCTGCCTTGTTAGCAAGCTTGCTAGATCCGGCTTTATTCATAAAATTACCAACATTCGTCATTAAAAACTCTGACGGCTCATAAGTAATCGGAAGACCCTTTTGACCGTTTAATTTAAGTCGAATATCCGGTAAAATTGAGTTATTTTTCTGCCAAGCCTTCGCAGCTTTAAACAGTTCAGCGTCGTTACTAGCTATCGTTCCGTAATCTTCCATCGCCTTATTGAAAACAGCCATTTGTTCCGGAGTAGATGCTCTGGCGATTGGATCTCTTGTATTTTTATTCATGTAATCATACAAGGCGCCTTTAGCTTCTTTACTCAATGGAACTTCACCATTGGCGAATGCAGTTTTTAAATTCTGACCAGCTCCGACTTTTACGTCGAATAAATCTCCAGTTGTAATTTGATTCGGGAATACTGGCTCAACCGGCTTAACTGGAGGAAGAGGATTACCCATTAATCCACCTGTGTTTGGACGGTTGTTAAATTTAAGAAGTTCCGCTTCGTAATTCGCTAATTCTTGAGCGTATTTCTGCATTCCTGGCTGATTTTTCATATCGGCCACAGCTTGCAATTCTTTTTTGATAAAACTAATTACATTTTCTTTTGAACCCATTTGTCCGGCTGTATTTGGAACGGAATTTTCTAATCCACTTACAATATTGTTCACACCGAACTTTTCTTTGGATCTGGCAACTCCAGCTCCAATTTGTTGTCCAGCGCGGTTTTTAATCGCTAATAATTTATCGTAAATTGTCTGCGGATTTCCGGTTACGCCTTCGCGTAAAGCCAAGTCAGAAATTGGCTCATCGTGAAGAACTTTAGCTTCTGCATCGATATTTTTAAACGGTCTTTTATATAAAGATTCTCCACCTTTTGTCAGTCCGGCCATTCCAGATCCGATTCCGAATCCAGCAAGGCTTCCGGTTAACGCGTTTTTAGCTCTATTAACAACGTCAAAACCTTCACCTTCGGTATTAGCTAATCCTCCGTATGTTGCCCCTGTAGCCGTCGCATCGGCCACTGGCGCCGCGTATTTTCCAAACTTAGCTAACCAGTTGGCAATACTTGGAACTTTCGATACAGCGACGTTTGGAGAGAAAACTCCAGTTCCTAATCCAATGGTTTTACCCAAGATGGCAGATTTTTGATTTTCATTCGCACCGGCTTGATCGCGAGCGCGGTAAGCATCTCGCGTTTTTTTATAATCGCCTTTTGTCCCACCTAAAGTGCTCATTCCGGCCATCACTTCCGGACCATATCCCATCAATAAAATATCATTGATGTTCGACATAGTAGTTTCAACAGGTGAAACTCCAGAAGAAGTTTGAACAGGAGCCGCATCGCTAAGCAAAAGCTTCGCGGCCTCTTCTTCTTCGTTTTCACCCAAGAGTGATTTTGCTAATTCTTCTTCATTCATCTTACAACCCGAATTTCTTTTTTAAAGCGGCCTTTGTTTCTGCCGACACGTTTGGAGAAGCAATAAGTTTTCTAGCTTGATCTACTTGAGGATTACCTGCTGGAGCTTTTTTTCCGCCACGACTAACTACAGGAGTCGGAGGCTGAGTCATTTCACTAAAGCCCTGCAAAGATCCCTCTCCAACTCCTCTGGCGTATGCTCTTTTTCTTTCACGATCATCATAAAGCTGTTGTGTAAAATCTTTAAGACCTTGAACTCCTGATAAATTTTGCTCTGTAGTTCCCCATTTATCCATATTTAAGCTACGTTTTAACGCGCCTTCTTTTTCAGTAAAGGCCGCGCCAAAAGTAGCTCTTAATGTTGGAAGAACTGATTCATCAATAATTTTACGAAGCTCTCGCGCTTTTGAAAAAGGTACATTTTCTGCAAAACCGCCAAAATCAGTTTTACCGATTAAAGGTAAATCAATTTTTGTAGCGTCTCCAGTTTCAAGCTGTCTCATAACGTAATCCAAATCTTTGATTGATTTAGCCGCGCTAGATTGACCGCCTGATTCCCATGTTCCAAGGTCAGCGGCGAAATCCATATCTTGCTTTCTTTCAAAAGGAGTAAACTCTCTTTTTTGTTTTCCGCTTCGAGGTTTCATCAAATTAGCTTCAGCTTTAGTTACAAGAGCTGCATTCTTATCTGGATCAGTCGTGACGTCCTTCAAAACGGTTTTCATTTCAGAGCCAGATCGCAGTTTTCCAAGGCTTCCAATCATTGAATCAGCAACTTGTTTTCTACGATTTGCCAAAGCATCTTGATAGCGTAAAATAGTTTCATCGCGATTTTTATTTTTTTCAGGTGCAGTATAACCAGCCATCAAATTTGAACCAGTTTCAGAGTCAGCCAATGCCACTAAAGGTTTAATCCAAGCATTTTCTTGAACTCTCGGTCTAGCTTTTAGTCTATTTAGTTCATTTTCTAAATCAGTATTACTTTGGATTTGAGCCTGAATTTCTGGAAGATCGCGAACCAAGTTAAAAGTTCTGTCTGCATCTTCGGGAGTAACTTGCGAATAAACTTCACTAATGGCCTTATTGCCATCCTTCGTTACGACCGAAGGTCCAACGATGGATTTATTAGCGTTAAATCTTTGAGCTAAATTCCAAGGATTAGCCATAAAATACTCCTTACTTTTTACCGTTTAAACTCATGCCCCACGGATTTTGCATTTTTCCGTATTGTTCATCTGTCAACATTCCATTCCAGCTTTCAGGAACGGATCCATTTTCAGCAAATCCAGAGGTATTTTCTAAAGCTTTTTCCTGATCTATAGATTGATCTGCTAAAGAATTTCCGATCATTGCTCCAGTGGCTCCGTATTTTAATCCAGCTCCAAAAGTATCTGGCTCGTTAATTTTTCCAGCTTTCATTCCAGTCCAAGGTGAATAAAGTTCTGTTTGTGCTGCTAATTTTCTTTGGCGTTCTGCTGCCGGTCTGTCAATAAATTCACTTTTTGCCATTCCAACCGCTGCGACGCCTACTGCTACCCAACTCATACTAAACTCCTTCTATTTCTAAAAACGATTCTGCTGTTATGTTTTTTTCTAAAATTTCTAAATCTTCTGTGTTTGTTGGATTTTCGTGAGAAGTGACCCAAATAACATCAGTGTGCGCAATCACAATTCTTTTCGTCATTGGTTCAGATACAAAAGTGTGAGGCGCTTTGTAAGTATTAAATCCGCGAACCGGATCGATCACCGAAATTTCACCTTGCATAATGCAGTTGAAAGTTTTTCCACGGTGAATTTTTGAAACGATCACGTTTCCAGCCGGAATAAACAACTCACGACCGTAAACGCCTGATCCAAAATGATGTTTAACTTTTCCTGGATTAAAAGCGGCCATATCGTAAGATTTTGGAATCTGCTTCATCGCAATTTCTAAAGCAATAATACGCGTGCGTCTGTCGTGAATTAACTCTGGAGTTAACACGGCATCCTTACTAAAATCTGCGATCATTTGCTGTAATTCTTGCATTATTCCTCTTTATTCCAGCTATATTCTACCAAAATTGAATTTTTAAAGTTTCTAACTCCAGTAACTCTTAATCCCGCCTTCATTGAAAATTTTGCCATTACGGTATTTGTATTTTCAACTAACGTACTAATATTTTTATACTTATTTTTTAAAAATAAAAGTGCTTTTTCATAAGCTAAATAAGCTGACGTCGTATCCTTGATAATCGGGAAAACTCCGCCATGTTTCATATAGCACGAGTCACCATCAAGCTCCCTAACGGTCATATAAGCCACTGGGACACCTTTATCGTTCTCGGCCACGATAGCATAGTCGTAACGATCAAACTCAACTGGACGTTTCTCTTTGAAGCAGACCGCGTGGGCCGCTTCAGAGAACTTTTTCCATTCTTTTTGCTCTAAAATTACAATTCTCATTATTTCTTTCCAGAACTCGCAGTTGCTTGAGCTTGTTTTTCAGCCGCCCAACTTCTCATTCCTTCGTTGTAAAGATTTTCGTTGTAAGCATTTAATCCAGCTTTATCAGCTTGCTCTAAATCGCCTAACTGACCGATTGCTTTCTGTTTGAAGTCACCGTCAGAGATTCCAATTTGTAAAGAATTTGTATCTTTTTTATTGTTGATATCTTGAACGACTTTTAACAAATCAGATTGACCAGATTGCGCCGATCTTTCGCGCGCGCCAGAAGTTAATCCGCCGCCAGCCGCAAGCTTTGACATCGTAGTAGCGTTTTGTCCAGCTACTCGATCCGTCGCCTCTTCGATGTTTTTCTGAGCCAATTTGTTTTGACGAGAAAGGGCCATCGCAGACCACGGATTTAAGCCTTTATTGTTAATCGTTTCGCGTAAATTATTATAAGCATCACCCTGAAGTAATGAAATATACGGACTAATCGTTGGCTTTTGATTTGTATTAGCAGAAGCAATACTTAAAGCAGGAGCATTCATTCCGAGGGCATCGCCGTTGGGATTGGAAATGTTCATTGGATCACCATTGGTATTTCCAGAATTTAAAGAACCTAAAGATCTGTACATGGCATCTCCTAGCTTAAATCCGCATAAGCTGAGTAATCGGCTTCTACAAAGCTCGATCTGTCATCTTGAATGCTGTCAGTTAAAGTATCGATCATTTGCTGGCCTAATTGTAGTAAAATTTTTGAAGCCTGCTCAAAGCGAGGATCCATCTCTTTTTCTAAACATCTGCATTTGACCCATTGAATTAAAAACATCGTAAATTCAGGAATATCTAAAATCGTCGCGTTCACAATGTTTTTAGTGGCCTGAACCGTCATAATTAAGCCTACAGTTCCAGCCGTAGTTAAATCTATTCCAATTAACATTTTCGCATTGGCTTTTGTCGTGGCTAATTTAATAAGTCCATTTCCAGTCTGGATTACATAGTAAGTTACACCCTTGACTAATGGAGCTGGAAGTGTTCCGCCCAGAGCCGGTTTAACTTTTACCGCGTCGCCAGTTACGAGAGCGATTGATCCAGGAAAACAACCGATTTTACCTTGAGCGATAATCCCAATATTATCCATGTCGCCAGATAAAGTTTGAATCGTGTTCGCAGTAGCATCGACCGCCGAAGTTGGAATTAATTCTGGATTACAAAATTCTCCAATCAAAGGAATACGAGCGCAATCACGAATAAAGTGCATAACCATTGGAACGAATGGATCCGCTGCCGGAGGTAAAACCGCAGTTTCGCGAGCTGCTGGAGATAATTCAAATTGAGCTTGCCCTGGGTAATCATTTTTTAAGTGATACGCATAATATCCAGATTGGTCATATTTATTTACGTTATAAATATTTTCGAATTTATCCATTCTGCGGAATTGCTCAACTTGATAAACAACCGATCCAGCGTGAAAAATAAGTCCACGAATTTTATTCGCCATCACATTATCCGGAAGTTGATAAGTTCTTTGCCCTTGAACCAATGGAATGTAATATTTAGTTAAAAAATAATCCTGATTGGCAGCTTGGATATCAGTCGAAGCTTTTGTTAAAGCCTCGTTGAAATATCCAATCATTTCGTTTTCCGTAATAAAGGATTCGTTAGCTTCAAACAGCTCTTTCAAATCTTGATCGAGAACGATTTTGTCTAAAGCCTCTTTATATGTCCAAATTTTCATAATTCTCCTTATTTAGTCAAAATGATGTAATTCAATGCTATATTCATTGGTCGAGTTTCGCTAGCAGTTCTTGGTACTCCATCCACCCCATTATTAAGCATAGTAGAAGCGTATGTAGGCGTGGCTGTACCAATAGGAGCTGCCGGTGGAGTTGCCGAAACTCCGCCGACAGTTCCGCCTTCTGGTCTATTAATATTACCCCCAGCAGAACTCACCACTTGATGGATATGTCCCTGAAGCGCATCTGCTTGCAATGACCCCAATATACGACCAATATCAACACCTCGTCCACCGTCTAATCCACGAATAAAATACCCACGAATATCTGGAGTTTTAAATGTTCCGTTTGGATAAACTCCGGATCCGCCGTAAATATACATTCCTTTTGTTGGACTCCATAAAGCTTTTGCAGTAGCTAAATATTTTTTAGCATCGTACTCAGCTCCGTCGCACCATAGAGAATTTTTCTTTAAAACTTCTCCAGGCCAAGCGACAACTATTCCGGCGTTACTATCTTCGTCGGCCTCTGATGATACAGATGAGATTGATCCAAAATCAATTTTGTCGTCTTTTTTAATTTCTACTTTCGTAGAGTTCCAATATTTTCCTGCGAAAAAACGAAGCCTAACAGGGCCATCCGAAGAAATGTCCATATTCGTTTGATCAAAAAGACCTACGTTAATAGAGCCACTTGCGCCGTAGGCCCCCGTTAGAAAAACATCAGTTGGAGCAAACTTTAAGTTATGTCTAACTTTTTTATTTGTCTCCGCTTTATCAAAAGTCACTTCAAAAAATGAAAAATCCAAAAGTTGATTTTGGCCTTGAAAATATTCTTTCAAATTTTTAAAGTTTTCACGGACGTAAACATCCGTGATCTCGTTTACTAAAATCGATGGCTTATTCCCCTGCATTGAATCCGCCTGTTCCTACTGGACCTTTGTAAGCCTTAACTTTGTCTCCAAGATTTGCAAAGTGAATTACATAGCTCGTAACTGTGATTCTTTGATTTTTATTAAATCCTCTGATTACAAATTTATTATTAGGAGTTTCCGATAAACCTCCAGTTGGATCATCCACTGTTAGTTTATTTCCGGCCACACTGATAATTTCGTATTCTTGAGTGTAATCATCAATATCAAAAGAAATATTATATCCAACGATATCCGTCGGCCATGCAAGATCCGCGAAGCCCGAACTTTGAGTTGAGATAGTTACTTCTTTCGTTACGCTGTTTGGGAACGCTGTAGTAAATTCTGGGAAATAGCTATGCTCAGAAGCGTAGACAGCAAGATTGGCTGGACGCAATCCAATTTGGAAAAAATCAGATCGTAAAGATGAATGAGGGAATCGTCTCCACTCGTCCACTTTTCCACGGTTGTTCCAGTGAGTATTTGGATCTCCCCAAACGCACGATGGCTGACCCCAGATTACGTTATCGCGGTAATTGATCGGAGCTAATGGTTTTAATCCCATATAGTCTGAGTTCATGTCACGCACGATATACGGCTGAATAGCCATGTTTCCTGAGTTATCGCCTACGATGTGCATTTTAGTTAAATATTTTCTCTCGAAAATAGTTCCTCCGTCCATCGCTGTAGATAAATACTCGAATGGAACCGGAGAATTTACCCAAGGTTTTGCTGCTAAATAATCTGGAATCTGATCGCCCTTTTGATTAGCGTCAGATTTCATCAAGTAACCTTCTTCATGTCCGAACCAGTGATCCCCTCTCCAGAAAACGTGCGAAGCTGGCTTAATCACATCACGATTAAATTGCTTAGTGAAGGAAGCTGAAGGCTTAACACCCATATTTAAGTGAAGTACAAAAAATTCAACTTGATCTGAATTTTGCATCGACCACCAAACGCGACGATTTTTCGTATCGTAAGCTCCAGCGATAAATTTCATTTTTTCAGGTGAGTCAGTTAAGCTTGCGAAAGTGTCATCGATCTCAAGAGATAATTTAATAACTTGATATCCGTCAGTATAATAATATCCGTCAGTTCCAGCGTAGAATACGCCAATCTCTGTTTGAACAACTGATTTCTGGCTGATTCCGCCGACAACATCTGAAATCTTTTCATGCGACATATATCCCGAGCCGTTTTCAGTAAACGCTCCATTTTCTCTGAAAACAGAAGATTTACAAAGAACAATTAAATTGTTTCGCGCGGATCCGAGACCAATAATTTCATCGTCGAAATCATCGTAAAAAGATGCTGGACAAGCGTCAGGAACAAGCGGTAAAGACTGACGTAAGCGATTAGGCAAATAAACATTTCCATCTTTTACTCCAGCGTAATAAGTAATTCCGTTTACTTGAGCAATATATTTTGCAGACTCGATTTGATCGCGTCCAACAATTCCGCCAGTCGTATAAAGTTGTTCACGAGTGACTAAAGATGTTTGACCGTTTGAGTCGATCAAATCCGCATTTGCATCTACATAAGTAGAGATTCCAGAATCTAATTGATCTAATTTGTAATAAATAATTCCGTTTCCAGCCGTTCTGTAAATATTCATCTTAACGTCTGAATCGTAATTCGTTCCGTTCGTGTTAATGATCGAAGGAATATTTGAAATATTTACAAATGAATCAGCGATCATTACCGCATTTGTGTAATACTCTGTATTTTCAGATTCGATGATTTCTCCAGCTTGATAAAATCTCTCAGCTTCGATTGATTCAGTATAAATCGGAGCGCCATTTGTTAGATATTCAGTTCCATCGTTTGTATCGTAACGATCTGAATAGTAAAATGCCCAAGAAAAATTCTGAATTTCAGGAATAAAGAATGGAGCTTTAATTGATGAGTTTCCTAAATAAAAAGTGTTGATATCGGCGATGTAAGCAGTTTGAGTCAGCGTCCAATTAGTAGCCGGAGAACTTCCGATATGAATATTTCCATCATGGGTATGAGCCATTAAACTGTTAAATAATTCAGTAGCTAAATCAAGCCATCCAGTCGCGGTCGTTGCCGTTGTAGCCGGATCGCTTGGAAGATCAGAAGCTAAGGCCGCAATTCGAGAGCTTGTCGTCGCCGGTCCGTTTGTGATGTAAGAGTGATATTTCGATCCAGTGACCGACATTACAACGTCATTAGTTCCTGATAAAGCCGCCAAGATATTTCTGTCTAGAGTGGCTGTTCCTGAGGCTGCTGCGTTTACCTTAGCGATACAGCTAATTCCGACAGGGCTATTCGTGTAAGAATTTCCAACCGTTTTAGCCATAGAAGCTTGAACGTAAACCCAAGCATTGACAAAAAGTTGAGCGGCAAGACCGCCCATTTTAACATCTGTTAAATTCGCAGTTCCTAGAGATAAATCTGTCGTCATAGCCGCGTATTGATATGTTCCAGGCCCAGGCGTGATGTATGGAAGTGAAGAGTTGTAGAACATCGGCCAAGTCGCGTTAGCAGCATCATAAGCGTGATACGAGTAAGCAACTCGAAGCCAATAGATAATCAAGAAAGCTGCATCTAAATTTTCTGTATCCACAGCATCCGCTAATCCAACAATGAAAGATGTATCGACTAAAGTCGCATATTCAGAGTTCGCGATCTGCTTGTGCATCTGGTAAGTTGGGATTGGCCCAACTCCATTATACAAATATTGACCGTCCAAAATATGATTCATGTAAATAGATTTTAAATTATTCACATAAGCAATAAATTTAGAGAAATTCGGCGTTACAGTTGGAGGAATTTTTGTAGATAGCTTTTCTCCGCCGTCCAAATCTTTTTCAAAGTAAACTTTTCCGATTTTTGGATAACTTAAATTGTATTTGTTAATTAAGTTCACATCATTTTTAAAATTATGAAGATTAAATCCCATAATGTGAAAATAATATTTTTGAACCAAATCATCTAACTGAGCACAGGCTTGAGATAACAATTTACAAGGAGCATCGTCAGCGATTTCGATAAAAGGTCCTGCAACCAATTTTGGAAGTCTGTCGATGTAATTTCTGTTACCGATATGCGCATAAGGAGTTAAAACTGGACCAAAAATTTCTCCAGTGTAAACTTTAGCATCAGAGCTTGATCCAATTTTAGCATCGTCAACGTGAGCCTTCAGAGATTTATTTAAAGCATCGATAAGAACGAACAAAGAAGCTTTATTTGTCGCGTCTGGAGCTGGAGTTGGAATTACATTTGGCTGAATCGGATATCCAACAAAAGATACCGTTTTTAAATATGAAAGCGCGTTCATGTCGGTATTCGCATGAAGTTGAGTTTGTCCAACTCCGCGATATCCGAAAACACCATTTGCCATAGTTGTAGATTGATTAAAATAAACTCCAGCACCTAAAGAGTCTTCCATGTGAAGAATCATTTTAGCTTTAATATCATTCGCCAAAGCGATACATCGATTTAAGATATCCGCTTCGGTTGTTGGATTTGTGCGGTAAGTTTTTGGAAGGCCGCCGGTTCTCGCAACCCAGTCTCCTCTTTCGTCTTGATAAACTTTTGAAGTTAATCCTCCAGAATCCGAAGCTATAAAAATTTGATTTCTAAGTTCGATCATTGAACTTTGAGAATATTCATCTCCAGAAGAGAGCGGAGGATTTCCGGCAACTCCGGTTACATTTTGCCAAACAGTTCTGTCTTGACCAGAATGTAGATATAAAGTTCTCGCGTGTTGAAGCATTAAATATTTTTCATTTAAAATAGAAAATAATCCGTTTGGACGATTTCCGTATCCGGCAGGCAAATATCCAATAGTATAATCAGGAGTTTTGTACGCGTCTCTTTCTTCTAATTTACGATCTGAAGTAATTAGAAAATTATCTAATTTCGCAGAACGATTGGCAGCACCTTGAAGGATTTTATCCGTAATACCGCCAGAGAAATCGTCAACCTGTAATGGTTTCATTGACATTCAAAACCTCTTATCTATAGAAAACTGTGTATTGTTCGTTCGGCTGATTAGTAATTACGTTGAATTTGTTTGTTGCAGTTTTTTCAACATCTAAAAGAGCAGCGTTTCCATTGCTCGATCTAAACCAAATTTGAGTTGTGTCGAAAACTCGACCTGCTGGAAGCGTTAACTCTTGAACATACAAACCCTCACCGCCGAAAGGAGCGAATGAGAGAGGAACGAGAGTTCCAACCGCAATAAGTGGAGCAGAATTAATTCCATCGTGATCGTGAGTGCTCATTCGATCCCAGTTGGCGGCTAATGCTTGGAAAAAACTATCACCCGTGTCACCGTCTTGTGGTTTTTTATATCCATACTGTAAATTAATCATAGCGACCTCTTTTCTGTATCAGTTTAAGTCTCGAAGTCGCCTCCGTCAAATGTGGATTTTACTGGGTAGCCTTGAGGATTTTCGAGGTAATTGCGTCGAGTTTATCTACGGCGTCTTTAACAGACTTCATTTGCTGTTCGCATTTTTTGCCTGCGTAGCGGCATCCATCAGTCCATCCGTTAAAAGCTGCACCTTTTCCAACTGGATCCAACATAATCATCGTTGGGCGAATTTTTCTCCAGTCTTCGCAGCTAATTGTGCCGCGTTTTCCGGTCAACATATTAACGTAAACGCCCTCTGGACAATCGATAAATGGAATTTCGGCGTAGAAGTTCACATCGGGAATTGTGTACTTATGAGCGCAAGCTGTCAGCCAAAGAAGCGTAATCACCAAGAGCTTCGAGATATTGTTTTCTGATCGCATCTTTTTCCTCCTCGGAATAAACTTTAGACATCGCTTTAGACCATAAAGCGTTCGCTCTTTCGCGCCAAACTGGATCCTTCATCGCTTGCTTTCTAGCATCCTGATGAATGTCGATTGGTAGAATGACTTTTTTATCAATCATACTTCCTAAAATTAAAGTCAGAGTGGACGAGACTATTTTCGCGAATAGTCCCCGAATCCCCATGTAGGATAACCAAATCTCGACAATCAACTGGAGAGTCGGGGAGTTTTTCATTATTTGTTTACTTCCGCTTTGATTAACTCAATCGCTTTAAGTAAAGCCGCTTTATCTAAATCAGTTCCTTTGATTGGATCAATTTCGCCAGACTCAACTTGAGCTGCAAATTTATCCAAAACTGGATTTAAAGCAGCAGCCGCTTTAATTTTTAATTCAGCATTGCCTTCTAATGCTGTGATTACTAAAGCACCCTCTTTGTAATCTACCGTTACGCCCGATTTTCCGATTTCCATATCCTTCTCCTTTGTTATTCGTTGGTATCGTTTTTCGACCCAAGCTTTTTTAAAATAGTTTTAAAATTCAACCCCGTAATATCTCCGGCATTTTCTAGAATACTTTTTATTTCGGTAATCCCGATCACTCCGGCAACTAATTTTACTGCTGGCAATAATCCATGAAGTAAATACTTCTCGCCTAAAAAACACGATAGCACGACCATTTGATAAACGAACATTTTTGAAATTGTTCGTCTTAATCCTGCGCTCGTAATTTCTTCTCCGCGCTTTGTCGCAGCGTAAACTCCCAAGAATAAATCTATGAAAATTAAAACTCCAACGACAACTATCACGTCGTAAATTGGAGAAAAAACTGCCGCGATACTGATGATTAAGAAAATAGAATACTGTTTCAGATAATGAAGGCAGTATTCTATGATTTGTTCGTTCGTCATTGGAAGTAATCCGTTACCATTACTAAACCAGTGCTTCCCAACGCTCCAGCAAATCCATTTGTTGTTGCAACTCCGGCTATTCCGCCACCGCCTACAGTTACGCTGTAAAGAGCTGTAGGGTTTGGATTCCAGAACTTAACGTATTCGCCACTACCACCGCCATTTCCCGCTGTAGCTGTAGATGCGCCCGATCCGCCGCCGTTACCACCGCAGCCTCTTCCAACAGGAAGTATCGTTGCCGAACCTGTAGATTGAGGAGAGGTTCCGCCGTAGAATCCTGCGCCACCCATCGCTCCATAAATAAATGTCCCAGTTAAGGCATTTCCTGTTGACATTCCTGAGCTTCCTTGATTTCTGTAAATTAAAACTGCTGGTGAATTTAAGATACCACCAGAACCTCCGGCTCCAGATCCGCCAGATCCAGACCAGCCTCCGCCGCTACCACCGATGGCAGATGCGAACGTGCTAAATAAAGAAGATCCGCCAGCTCCGCCAACAGCTCCAGATGTCGTTCCCGATCCACCGCCGCCGCCGCCGCCGCCGATTAACTCAACAATGCTTCCGATTGGCGCTCTAAATGATGTAAATGTAATTGTAGCATCACCAGTTCCACTTGCTTTCGTAAGCGTACCAGATGCTAAAGGATTTCCTGCTGTATTTGCTTTAAGTAATAATTGAGTGCCTGCTGTAATCGATCGAACAACTTGTAAAGTCATTCCGTTGTTTGTGTAAGTCGCTCCTATTGTGGCGTTCGCAGCATTTACGATAAACCAATAAGATGTCCCGTGATTAAAAGCTCCGGCAGTAATATAAGATGTTGTATTAGGAGATAAAAATAAAAAACTAGCAGCGACATTTGCTTCGCTGATTAACTTGGTCCAAATCGTTCCATTCCAAGTATAAATGTTTCCACCAAATTGTACGATTCTATTTAATGGCTGTGGCCCCGCGGGTAAAGAAGATAAAATTTCCGGTTGCGCACTCTTTAATTCTCCATCAATTCTAGCCATAAAAAACCTCGACTTTCATTCTTAATTGTAAGTCCAAAAAATACGAATTGAAAAGCACAAAAAAAGAGGGCCAAAAGGCCCTCTTGACAAATAGATTTTGTCTTCGCGCATTACGACGCTGGCATTGTCGTCGGGATACCGTAGATGATACCACAGTATGACGGACGATTTACAACGATGTCTCCGAATAAACAGATATCAACGATGTAAACAAAGCCTGTAGTTAAACGATCTTCGTAGTATTCTAAACCTTCTGGATTTTTACGTTTACGGAAGAATCCATTAGAGTAGAATTTGATCGCTCTCCAGTCTAAGAACATGATGATATCATTATCCATCTCTTGAACACCGATAAGAGTTAATTCTTGATTCGTTACTGTTCCGATGCGGATTTCAGTCCAGCCGTAAACAGAAGCTTTTTTAGAGTTAGGAACTACGTTGAACGCACCTTTTGATGCTTCAATTAATGCCATACAGTAACCGAAGTTATCGTAAGACATTACAACGTCTGTCGGCGCACCTTTACCAATTTTACGCGTTACCGTGTAAGCTTGGAAGATTTGCTTTAAGATGTTTAATTGAGTCATTGTCGCGCCATTGATGTTGATTGCCTGAGTGTATGGGTAATCTAATTTAGTTACACCGTATAATGAAGCAGATCCACCATTAGCCGCTGATAACAACGCATCTCTTAAAGAAGAGAACGGAGCTGTTTGAGCGCCATCGTTGTAGAATCCACGACCAATACCTACGTTATTCACAGCGAATGACACCGGAGTAACGCCACCACGAGTTGTTACGATCTCAACTGTAGATGTATTGATGTTGATTGACTTGATGTAACCAGTTACGAACGCTGGCACGTTGTTTTGCACGATAACTTTTTGACCGATTACGAAACGATCTGGACGATCTACAACCACTAAACCAGCAGCAGAAGATGACAACGCTGTAGCTTTAGCGAAAGCAGCACCATTTAACAAGTTCACAGAAACTACGTTTTTCACGTAATCCATGAAATCGTCAACTGTGTCTGGAAGAATTTTTAAGAAATTCTTTTCAGAAACTTTATCATGCTCCATCAAATCGCGGTGATTGAAAATCATCGACGCCCACAACTCAGGTTGTTGAGAGATTTGACCACGAACGTAGATATCTTGAGCGATATCATTCGACGCTGTTAATGAACCGTAAGAAACTGAAGAAGCTCCAGCACCTTTAAACGGAACGATTAATGCTCCACCATTGGCTCCATTTACTCCGGATACGCCAATCCAACCGTCGTCTTTTTCAACGCGTGTTAATAAGAAGTCGCGTTTTACCAACTCCTCTTTTAATAAGTCATTTGCTAAATAGTCATTTAGCATATTCTGAAAGGTTCTATTAGTAGCCATTTAAAACTCCTTTAAGTTGTTTTTTTAAGTTCTTGATACGCCTTGCGGACATCATCAAGGTTTTTAGCTTTTCCAGTTTGTAGAGGGCTTGCCGTACCAGAACCGCCGACGTTTGGTAACGTAGCTTTAGTTCTTTCAATGACCGGCTTCACTCCTGCTGGATTAGCTTGTTGTTGTGGGGTAGCTTGTTGACCACCGGCAGGAAGCGTTGGCGGATTCTTACCTAATCCAAAACGTGTTACCACGGCTTGAATAGCTTCGTTTACGCTTAACACTTTTTTCTCTAGTGCGTATGCCATTTGACCAGCGGTAATTACTTCCTGTTGAAACGATCCTGGAACTCCGAATTTGTTTTCAAATTCTTGAGCCATGGCTTGAATCTGAGGAGTAGCTAAAGACTGTTCTAATTGCATTACACGCATTTCGACATCTTGCTTGTGGTATTTACTTTCAAAGTTTTGATTCTGTTCTTGTAATTGTTCGGCCTTTTGTTCCGCTAAGAGTTGGTCTTGCACAATTTTCGCTTGCGCAGGATCCATTTCTGCTAGTTGAGCTTTGGCATAAGCCCAATCCATCAGAGCTTGCTCTGGGATTCCAAAAGACTTCCAGATCGCATCTAATTTATGTGGATTTTTCGTCTCTACATAAGATTGGTACGACTGTTTCGCTTTCGATAAAATATTTTCGTAACCTTCATTCTTAGTCTTGTAGCTATCACGTTCTTGCGACACTGTTTCAAAGCGTTGCTTAACTCCCGATAAACCTTGAGACTTTTCAAAAAGTTCACGCACTTCCTTTTCATCTTCCGCGTTTTTAATTAAAGAACGGAATTTTTCTGGAATTTCCATCTCTTGTTTGTCAGCTTTATACTTGAAGTTTGGCTTATACTCCGGAGTAGTTCCCGCATCTGCAACGGTTTCACCCGTTGGGTTTGCTTCGGTACTAGCTGGCGTAGCGGTTTCACTCGCTGCTGCTGGCGTTTCCTGGGCTGCTGGCGTGTCGATGACGGTTTCAGCGCCACCTAGATTTTCTTGTTCCATGATTCTTTTTCTCCTTGAGTAAGAGTTTCAGTCTTACTCTGTAATTTAAACCTGCTGTGGCGCGAACGGTTCAGGCTGCACCGGAGCGGGGTTTTGTTGCGTAATCATTTGCGAAATTTCTGCCTGAATACCTTGAGGATAATTCTCAAAAGATTTTTGGCTCGCGCCTTGAGCTGCCATTTGGTTTAACAACCAATCGATAGCTTGGTACGGAATTTTCGCTTTTTGTTGTTTTACTCCGCCCGTCGAGTTCGGAGCATCAACATAGAAATCCACAGAAATTAAAGCACCATCTGTCGGAATAAATCCGGCCTCAGCTCTTTGAATCTCGATTTTATTTTTCGCATCAAATTGCTGATGTAATGCAATTTTCTTTCTGTAGTTGTCTTGATATTCTGGCGGTAAGAATTTGAAATCTGATTTTCTAGTTCTCAAACTCAAACGCTTAATCATGTACTCGTGATTATCGTACTGATTGATCGGAGGCTGTTCGCCACGATCCAAGGCCAAAATGTCATTCATCGCGCTATCAGAATCAATCGTAATGTCATCAAACGCTTCGCCGTTGTCTACATACGGCATTTGTTTAATGATTTTTCCGATTTCATCTTTTGATAGATTCGCACCGACATATTGTAAAATGTGATTTTGAACTAACTGTTTCCCTAGTTTGGTTTCAATATCATCAGCTTGCGCCTCTACAACAACGTCGATATTAATATCTGAATATTGTCTAAATTCTGGAATATTTACTTGCTCGTTTTTACCGATTGCATAAATAACTGCATCGTCCGGTAAATGCGCTTTCGCTAAGTTCAAATAAGCCTTCACAACTTTAATTAAGAATTTCTCGAATCCTTTAATATAACGCTGGAATTTTTTCTTCTCTTTTGCAGATCTAAATAAAAGAGTGTACGCGTCTAATTTCGCATCTTTCATTTCAGAATCTTCCGCAACCATCATTACTTGATATAATTCAGTAATATTTTGCGTAATCGTCGCTAAATACTGCGATCCATCTCGACCGGCTAAAATTTTTGGCTCTGATCCAGTGTAATTAACAGTACGAACTCCAGGCAACGAAGCTCCGGCAGAAACTTTCGATCCGTTTTGAAGCAACAACTTATCGTCCCCGATAGTAATTTGATGCTCAGCCATTTTTGAAGCCGCACGATTAATCTCAGCTTGATACGGACGCATAGTTTTAACTGGCGAGCGACCACGAGGAGTAGTTTTTAATTTATCGAACGATTGAGAAATGATCGGGAAAATTCCCGCAGGCAATTCACCTTGCGCTAAAATTCCTGATTTAGTTTTATAATAAAAATATCCATTCGGATAACGTAAACAAGGACGGAAGAAAAATTCTTGCAACATCGTTTGTTTATTCGACTGACCGTAGCCGCCTTTTGTAATATCGAAAATTACATAAGTTTCGTCTTGATCTGTCGTAATAAATTCTTTTTTATCTGGAAATTTTTTCAATAATTGAGCTTTATCAACCATTTTACGAGAGCAAAGCCATTCGGCTTTATCTAAATCTTTACACTCAGTCGGACGCAATAAATTGAATCCGAAAATTTCTTCAAAAACAAATTCGCCAGATGCCACGGGTTTCGTGAAATCTTGCATTTTGTTTCCTAAGAAATCTAATTTGGGCTGACCAGTCGCTTCGTCGATCAACGGCTCAAATCCTACAACTGGACCCATCGATTCGTCCCAGAATACTTTCGTATGGACTTCACCGATTTGAACGTAAGAATCTACCCAATCATCAACTTTATCGTCGATGTTGTGTTTAACATAAGCGTCACGCCAAACTGATTTGTGTAATTCAGCCGATTTTAAATCGTGCGTGCTTGCTTCATCTTTTGGCGTAAAGCCAACCGACGGGTTTGTCGAGACGATGTTGTTTGCGTAGAGCTGGCAAATTTTGCGAACATGATTTTTAGTAAGTCTAAGTTTTTGCTCTTTCGAGAGGTCCTTCGAGTCGCGGATCCTGCGGAAGAAGCTAGAGTCGCGTCGGGCATAATGATCTCCGGCGACCAAAAGAAGTGACGAGCGCATTTCGGCGAATACTTCGGAGTCGATGCCATCAGAACTAGAATAAAACTCGTCAAGCTCATCTTTTGAATGAGTCTGGATTTCCGGCTGTTCATTAGCTGTCATCTCCGTCATCATCTGTTCCATCTGTTCCAACATTATTAAGATCTCCCATAGCAATCAGTCGCTCTGCTCTGGCTGGATCCTCGATTAACATATTGTCAATCTGATCTTCCTTGGTATCCAGCTCTGCTTGTACGACTGCGTTTTGTGTTTGAGCATCGTGTTCTGCTTGAGAAAGTACGATTTCGCTCTGATTTTGCTTGCTTTCTTTTGGTTTCACCTCAAAAGCTATATGGAGATCACCCAGTTTCAGTGAAGTGGCCCCTTTATCCGCGCTTACCTTAATAATTTCTATAACTTGCTCAGCCGTCAATGAAAATTTTACAAACTGTGCTGCTCCGGTTACACTATCCATATAGGTCGTTCCATTCTGCGAACTCATCCGCGATTCTTTGACTCTCGCCTTCCCAATATTCCAAACGCTTTCTTTTTGAAGCTTCTTCAGGGGTTAGCTCTGCTTCTGGTACTGGTTGATCTTCGTATTTTTTACCTAAATTAGTAAAGTCCCACGGAACTTTTGACGCTGCATAGCGCATTGCATCGATAAAGTCGTCTTTTGCGTGTTTTTTATTCGCATCTTTACGAATTGATCCAAGTTCGATAGTTAATTTTACCAATTCGTCATCGCGGTAAATAAATAACATATCGTTTTTAAATAAAGTGTTAATTAAATCTTCTCCGAACGCGTGATTTTTTTCAGCCGGCTCAAACGCCTCGCCCATTCGACTCGCGATCGTGAAAAAATCCTTCGATCCCCAGTCGTATAACTGACGAGTCGGTCTAATATTTAGCTTTTTCTTTAATTCGATATTTTTTTCGACAACATCTCCGGCGGTCGTGATAATTTTATCACCGCGCCAACCGGCAAAAATTCTTCCTTCGGTAAAAGTTGGATTTACAGCTAAATAGCAAATCGCTGATGGATGCCCTTTGGCTCCGCCGGATCCAATATCAATACCAACGTAAATATTCCAGCCTTTCGGAAGCGGGTGTTTATCTTTAATATGACGTTTGTGATCGAACGACTCGTATTTCAGAGCGCCTTCATCTAAAATAAATTTTCCGTGGATACGTTTTAAAATTTCATTATGCGACGAACAGCGCATTTCTTTTTCTAAAATACGCTCTCGTGTCCACGGACTCGGGCTTCCGTCTTCATACTGCATACAATCGTACATCGAAACAGTCATTTTAAACGCTTCCGGTAAAAATTCTATTTCGTGCTCACCTGGCTCCATAGCCCTGCGCCACTCATCTTGACCGCGTGTCGCTGTGAAAACCATAGAAAAATAGCCATCTGTCGCAGTTAAACGGAAAATTAATTCGTCAAATAAATCAATCGGTAATTCTTCATCGCAATTTTTTACGATAAAATCGAATAACTTAAAATCTCCAGTATCGGTTTTTAAACAATAAACTTTATTTTTTCTTTCGTCCGTTACACCGTTTAGAACATAAGTTTTTGACGAAATTTCCGCGATCTTTTCTTTGGATATATTCAACTCCACAGAAGTCGCAATTAACTTTTGAGCCATCAAGTAATCTTCTGCATTTTTGAGAACACGCTCTTGGCGCAGTTCGCTTACTTGTTCTAGATTTGAATTTTGAGTTGCATATTTCGCATATAAATTCTTTATGCAAATCAAAATTTCCTTGATCGCTCCACTCTTCAAATTTGTGAAGCCGTGTGTGTTCGATTTTAGATATAATCTCCAGATTGCTAATGTCATTATTTGTAACATCTTCATCTTTGTGGTGAACGACATATCCTTTTGGTATTTTTCCAAAATGTCGTTTATAGACTGCTCTGTGCAGGTATCTATCAGGAGAATGTCGAGCGCCATTGCTGAAATAGTGATGCCTACGGTCTTCTGACTCAGGATATCTGACGTAGTAAAACCCGTCGAATATGACGATTTCGCATTTAACATCTGGCTCGATAAAATGTCTTCCTCTTTTAGATCTTGGTACTGAATCCACTCTCCACGCTCCGTTTTAAAATAATGATCTGGAGTTGCCTCAATAATAATTCCGTTGTTTAAAACACGAATTATAGTATTTGCATCTCTCGACACAGTATTTAGCACACAAGAACTACCTTTTGAAGTATAAACGACATCTTTTTTTGAAATATCTTCTATATTTTTAATACCATCAGCAGTTTCTACAGGAGTTTTCCCATCAAAACAGAACATCGCGTACACCGTAGATGATTGCAGAGCGTGAACATTTTGACCGTACGTTTTAAATAAAACCGTAACACCCGACTTAAATCTAATTCCCGCGATATCTTTTCCAGATCGGATAACTTCCCACCCGTAATACGGATCTTCCTGAAAAGTTCCCCGCGGTAAAAACTGTTTCCACTTCGTTTCAAACTCGATATTAATTACGTCTTGAGTCGGGTACAAATACCAAAATAAATTCGGCTGCGTAACCCATAAATCAGGCCATAAATCTTTATCCGTCGCCCAGTTTATACATTTTCTGATTTGAGTTGAAGATTTAGAAATCTGATTGGCCGCTGTTAACAAGCAAATTTTATTTTTAGAGTCGTAAAATTTTTTCGCCCAGTCGTACCACTTGAATCCATGTAAAAAAGGTAAGCCAATTCGGAGTGCCGTTCGATTTTGCGTCTCGACGATTTTTTGGGCGAGTATTTTTTTTCTATCTTCTTCGGATAAATTGGGATCCATCAGAATTTGTGTTAAATTTTGCGAATTTTCCACTTTAGTTGACCCTGCGGGCGTTTACCGGAATAGTTAAAACATCCTGCTCCGCCTGCTGCGCATCCGCCAACTGTTTAATTAAATCCTGTTCGGTATTACTCGCCAATAAAACCTGATCCGGTTTTTTCGGAATTTGGCTAACAGCAACGTGTACTTTCTGCGTCGCCAACCCGGATTTTCGCTCATCTAAATGTTTAAATATAGCGAGCTTATTAGAAATTAATTTGGAATTTGGCTGGCCTTCATCATCAACGTGCTTTAACAGCATAATATCGCGCAATTGATCCAATCCAAGATCGATAATTTCTTCTAATTTCACGTTATATTCTGGCGGTTTACATAGTAAATAGGCCAATTTATATGGATTTGCGATATACGATTCAAATACTTCTCGGGAACACACGCCAACGAACGCATCTTCAGGGTTACTCTGAACCCAGAAATTTAGACGCAACCGTGTATCGAATTTCTGCGGCTTCAAATTTTCCGGCGTCACCGCGAAAAGTTGATTTTCAGATAATCCAAGTAAATCAGGCTGGTTCTTTTTAAGAGAGTCTATCGCTTCTTTTAGAGTCATGCTTTTCCAAGCTTTATATATATAGAGCGCACTGTCACGAATTTTAGACATAAAAAAACCCAGATTATTAGTCTGGGCGGTTTTCCGAAATTCTGAGTATTGCCTCTTCGGGACGGCTAGGCCTGCTCAAATCAGGGTCGTACATTAGGAGATCTATTAGTACGGCGCTTATTCAGGGATCGTATTGCTACAATCTCGTATCTCCATAAGTCAAAATCAGTATTTTCCAAATTGCAGATTTTTGCAATATTTATTTTTATTTATTGGCGCGGTGCGATAGAGGAGAGAGATACAATTTAAGGTAGCGTATAAGTGAACGGTTCACACAACTCACGACGTCATAGACCTCCCCCATGAAAAATTTTCCAAAAAGGCCATCGCTGCAAAATATAGCAAATAGTGTAAAATTTACAATATGCCAGCATTTTGTAAATATTACATCATGTGCTATATTGCATAGCAAAAGCAGTTGCATAAGCCATGCATAAACTAGCTGCGATTAGTCAATAAGCAATTTATCTTTTGCTAATATAACAAGCTGCATTATATAGACGCATTGCATATCTGCAATCAATATGCCAATGACAACATGAGTCATGCTGCGATAATAATCATTTTTAGGCGTTTTAGTAACACTTAGTAACGCCTAATAACACTCGAAGTTACCTCGCAAGATATTAATATCATTAATTAATTTTAATTCGTATCAAAAAATTGGGTACTTTTGAATTTTGAAAGAGAGATTTAATAGGATATATACTAGGCTTATAAGTTATAAGTTTAAAAGGCCAAGTAAACCTTAATTAAATAGACTTTATTATTATTATATCTGTATATCTATAAATATAATAATAATAATAATAATAATTTCAATGACTTACAGAGTAACATTAAACAGTTACCAAGTGTTACTGGTAACATTCTAAATGTTACCGATCTTGCATAAGATTCTTTATTGACTTAAGTCTTAAATATAAATATATAAAGACGCAAAGGGAGAACTAAAGAATGAATCTTATATTAAGAGTAAAGATGGCCTATGGCCGCAGAAACGTATATCCAGCTTGTAAGCTATCTATTTTGTTGTTGGGTCTAACAGGTGGGAAAGTATTCACAAGCAATCATTTGAGGCTTATAGAACAGCTTGGATACGTGTTAGTTTATGAGGGCGGTAAAAATGACTAAAAGCGAGCTTGATGTTTGTACTGCAACTATTAATAGATTTAAAATAGGTAGATTTTTTTTAGAGCATAGGCATGGTGGCTTTTGTCTTCTTATTAACGCCAATAATATTTATACTGATTTTTTCGATTGTGGATACATTCCAAAAAAACATCTAGCTCAACTTATGAGAGCTTTTATTCATGGGTTCGAGTGGTCTCGCGATTTAAAGTAATTATTACATACCAATTTTGTAAATATTTCTAAAAAATCAAAATATAGGGCTTCAAAAGCCCTATATTGCGTTAAACCTGGCACGCTAAATGCTATAGATAATTGTTATAAAGGATAACAATTATATGTCAGGAATTACTCAAAACGTATCAAGATTAAATCAAAAGCAAGTTCTTAAATTAATGGAAAACAATGGTCTAGGCGCGAACGGCGTCGAATATTGTCTAGAGTCGCTATCTAACAGATTGGTTGAACTAAAGGAAAAGGCCGCCGCAAAGTATGAAAATAGCCGCGAGGCTATTCTGGCTGAATTGAACGCTAACATTCAATTTCCGCCAAAAATTAAAAAAATTAAAAAGAATGTTGAAAATCCAGTGGAAAAGTCGGGTTTTAAATTATCGTTACACGGTGAGCGCAGTTTATTAGCTAAATCAGTTTCCAAAATTAAATTTGAAGTGAGGTACTAAATGAAGTTAAAAATTAAAGAAAACAAAGTTTTAAAGCCGATTATGATCGGAGAGCATAAAGAAATAGTCACGCCTACTGAAAGCTGGACTATGTATACAGTGGAACTTGACGAACCAATTATGTTAATGGGTCACGTTCGTAAAATTGTGAATCTGCCGAGCGACTGTTTTGAGGTTGTGAATGAAAACGCTAAAATTTAAATTATGGATTCACGGTAATTTTAAGCGCGTTTATTTAAACGATGAAAATTTTAACAAAAATTGGGTGAAAGTATATTTTGAGCTGGAGAATCCGGAAAAAATGAAATTACAGCACAAAATAACGGGATTTCCGGACGCTAGAAACGAATTTCACGATATTGGGTCAATCCGTAATTATTTGATTAATAATTATAACCCTGAAAATTTTACAGAGATTTTAAATTTATTAAATAAACCATTGTAATTAAAAATAACATTGATATAACTATTTTTAACGGAGAAACGAATTGTGAAAAACTTTATTGAAATACGAAAAAACGCGACTTGCTACATGGCCTCTATCTATGAGAACGGCGTTCTTGTTGTTGAAGCCCCAACGCCTTTTACAGTAGAGGCCAACGTCTGCGATGTTATCGAATCACTTGCTAAACTTAACCCTAATTTTACTTTTGTAATAAAATAACCTAAACAAACAAAACAGCCGAACGGCAAGGAAAACAAAAAAATGAGTGCACAAAATCAAATATCTAACTTATTCGGGCAAGTCGCCGAGAGCTTAACCGCTGAACTAACTAAAAAAGTTAATGAACTAGAAAAGAAAATAGATCAAGTTTCGCTAAACGGCGCGGTTTTATCTATAAGTCTAAACGGAGCGCCAGCGGTGAATTTAACGACGCAAGCGAGCGCAATTTTGCCACAGCTTTTAAAAAATGCTGATTTAAAACAGAATGTTTATATCTATGGACCTGCTGGCTCTGGAAAAACCACGGCGGCGAAGCAAGTCGCTGAAGCGTTGGGCTTACAATTTGGCTCTATTTGTTTGACGGCTGGCGCTTCAGAGACTTGGCTATTCGGTCGTCAGACTGCAAATGGATTTATTGAGGGGCAATTTTCTAAATTATATAAAGAAGGCGGCGTATTTTTGGCCGACGAGTTAGACGCTGCCGACGCGAATATGCTTATTTCAATTAATAGCGCGATTGATTCAGATTCGATGTTAAATCCGATGTCGGGCGAGTTAATTAAAAAACACAAAGATTTTATTTTTATCGCTGCTGGAAATACAAACGGCCTTGGCTCTGATTTTAAATACACTGGAAGAACACGTTTAGATTTTTCGACTAAAAGCCGCTTTGTAGATATTCGTCTGGATTACGATAAAAAATTAGAGCGTAAATTGTGTTTATGTAAAGACGTTTATGCAAGTTTGCAAGCCAGTCGCGAAGCTCTAGAAAAAAATGGCTGTGAGGAAGTTATCGGGACTCGTGATTTTATTAAGTTCGGTAAGCTAAAAATGGCCGGATATTCTTTCGATGAAATTTTTGAAAGCTTGACAGCTTCTTTTTCGGATAGTTCGAAAAACTTAATTAAAGATTATTTTGATGAGCCGACTCCGAAAAAAGGCAAAAAAGACGCTGTAGGACGTCCAGTAAATGACGATGTTGGATCGTTCGCTGTAACTCAAAAAAGCTTAGGAGACTTTTCAAATGCCATTCCATTTTAGTTTAGTTGACGGAGTAATTTTAGGAACTGGAAATTTAGCTGGTCTTTTAGATATGGCTAAAAATCCGGAAAAACATTCGTCTGAATCTGAATTTTTAGGTATTATTCACGGAGAGGCTCGGGATTTTACAGGAAATAAAACTTATGATGATTTGTTTGAAAATCCAAAAGTGAAGAAAATTAAAACGAATATTCAAAATAAATCTAATTACCAGATGCCGCAACGTAAGCGCGTGCGCTCTGAATACGACGGCGACTTTAATCAAGACAATAAGTATGATATTAAACCGTTTGATTCGAGTTTTAAAAAGATGGTCGATAGAAAAATTATGAATCTTGAAATTGAAATGAGTTTTCCGGGATTCGTTAAGCCAGAAGACATTGAAAGATTCGGCGAGTTAGTTATGGGCGTGATTTCTGATCTAGAAACAAAAGGTTATTTGGTTCAAGTTTTTATAACAGAGCATACAGTCGGCGCAACTGCGTGCGGTAAGGCGATGTTATCGAAGTATGAAATTAAAAAACCTAATCAGTATTTAAATCAGCAAGATATTGCGCGAGTGTTGAACGCTAATTTTTACAGAAGAATATTTTTAGCATTGATTCGCCTAGGCTGCGAAAAAACAAAATTCGAAGTAGCCCATGGATTAGGAAAAGCGAAAAAATTCGATACTGCGGTAGAAATTACGCCGGAGAAAATTAGATTTAATTCTTTTACAAATAAAAGAGCAGATGAAATGCTGAAGGAAATTTATGCGGAAATTAATAAGTAGTTATGGGGTTACGTTTCACGTAACCGAGTTTTTTATGATCTCGAACGGTTGGGAGTATTTTGTTCTGGAAGACGACGCGAACCTACCGCCGAACTGCAAGACCTGTTTAGTTTACGGCGACGAGATCGAAGCGGGCGACGTTTATCTGCCAGAAGTTGCGCCGCATATCGTTTGCAAAAGTAAAGATTTAAGCCATGTTATGCCGCCGCCAGGATACAAATGGACTACCTAAGCAGAATGTTCCCTTTTAACAGTAAACCCAAGAAGCGGCGAGATCCGCCGATTGACGGCAAAATTTATAAATGCACAGTGCAGCACCGTGAAACCGGAGTAATACACGAAGCATTTTTGAAAAGAATAAACGGATTTTGGATAAGTGATTCAGGTCTAAAAGTAGAACAATTTTTTAACATAAAGAAATGGAAATTAGTTTGATGAATTATTTAAAAGGTATTTACGCCGTTCCAATTATGCTGATTAGTTATCACGACGTTAAAGCGTCAATTATAGCGGCAAAAATTGCCGCAAAGGATTTATAAAATGGATGATGTTTTTGATTTTATGATGAAATACATGATTATGCCTATGATTTTTGTATTAATTACCGGATGTTTTTTGGCCTTGTTTGTTTTTCTGCCCTATCATTTTTACGATCAATGGAAAAATCCGCCACAAAAATTTAGTCTGGTAATTGATGAATGGAAATGCACGGGCGGCCACGAAGAAACGTACACGACGCATATTTTAGTCGGCAAAGTTATGGTTCCAAATACGTCAACCAGCTTTGTTTGTGACAGATGGGACAGAAAATAATGCACAAGCTTATTTTACAAGAACACTCTAGAGGCTTTCAGTTAACACTTAATAACATAGTGATAGCAAAAGCCAGCCAGTACGGGAAAACCAAGATGATTTTTGTTTTTAACGTGTTGAAGCAAGCCTTTTTAATTTCAGGCTTGACCGTTCAATCATCTAAACAATATAAAACACCAAAAAAAGAACTAACTAAGAAGAGGAAATATGAACAAGCAAGTAATTGAAAAAGATTGGATAACTAAAGCAGGCTTTAGAGCTGCGATTATAAAGCAAGAAATGGGTTTCCGTTGCGGCTATGTGATGATACCAGAGGGAAAACAATTTGATGATGAGTATTTAGAGGTTCACGGCGGGATTACCTACAGAGAATTAAATAAATCTTATCCAGTTGAAAATGAAACACCGCTTTTGTGGATTGGTTTTGACTGCGCTCACTTCGGCGACAAAACAATTTTAGACCCAGACGGTATTGACTGGACACTGGAAAAAGTCGTTGCTGAATGCGAAGACTTAGCGAGTCAATTATGATTTATTTAATAGTTTCGCTTATTCTGTTAACTAATTACTTGGCTTATAAAATTGGAAAAGATACCACAAGACGAAAAATTGATTTTCTAATTTTCGACGCCGGACTTTTCACAGCTTTCCACGCTTATCATTTTGGATTAGCTGAAAAACCAGTAATAGAATTAAAACCAAAACGAGGCCGCGAAGGAATGTTGAATTTATTTAAAATGACGACTTATTCTTTAGAAGAAGCCGCAAAACTAAAAAGGGAAATGTTAAAATGAAAACATTACAAGAAGTTAAAAACGAAATTAAGCTTTTGAAAGCTTTAGAAAAAGAGATGGAAAATAAAATTGTGAGCTATGGATATATTGATTATGTTCACAATAAGGAAATGCTAGTGCCTATTTGTCTTGAGAATCATCAAGAATTAACGCGCTTTTCTGGCAGAAAAGTAAAGGTTACAGTGGAGGCTTTACCGTGGTAAAATCTACAATTCACAAAGTCGCCGTCCCGTCAAAAGTAGATTTCACTTTGGATTTACCAAAAGGTGCAGAAATTTTAGAAGTTCAGATCCAAAATGATGTACCTCATTTATGGTATAAGTTCCCAGTCGATGAAAATGACACAGAAAAAAGAACTTTTACAAATATTTTGACAGGTCTGCAATTTAGCGACGACGGAAACCTAAAACATATCGGCACGTTTCAGTTTAAAACGCCGCCTTATTTAGTTATTCATTTGTTCGAGGTGATTAAGTGAAAATTTTTTATGTGCATTGCTGCCAGACTACAATCTGGTCGCAACTAGATGAAGACGATCAGAAGCGCCAACCGCAAGGCGTTTATCAGTACGAAGCTAAAGACGAAGACGGCGCTCTAGATCAATTTCATAACGAAATTCCGATCTCTTGTCTTGACGATTATCAAATAGAAGTGAGGGAGACACCGTGATCGCAACCCAAGAAATGAGAGAGTATTTTTTAATGCGAACTAGAGCGCATTTATTTTTAGTTCACAAGTGGTCTAATAAAATTGCAGCTCTTAATCATCCGCTGATCGACAACGATCTTTTAAATAAAGAGCGTGACGAGCACGATCAGTATAAATGGCACGAGCCGGAGTATTCGCCGTATTTATTTATTACGTGGAACTATTACTGTAAGCGTAAAAATATCCCATTTGAATTGACCCAAGAGATGAAAGATAAAATGCACGAAGCGACTTTTCATCACATTAAAAATCATAGGCATCATCCGGGATATTGGGACGAAAACGTCACGATTGCGGGCTTAAATAAAGACGACCGTGACCGTCCAGCAGCGGGGCAAATGGTAGACGGCACTGAGATGCCAGACACTTATATAGCCGCAATGGTGGCCGACTGGTGCGCCATGAGCGAGGAATTAGGGACTAATTCACCGGCTGATTGGGCTAATCAAAATATTAATATTCGCTGGAAGTTCGATCAACGTCAGATTAATTTTATTTATAGCTTAATTAGATCGGTGTGGTTATGAACCAAGTTAATAATGATAAGCCGAGAGAACAAGAATTGAATGAGGCGGCAAAGTCTTATGCAATTCAGACATCACAACAAGAGCAAGTAATTATTGACCCAGAGTTTAATCATACTGCGGACATTAAAGCTTTCAAAGCCGGAGCTAATTGGCAATCGCAGCGTGATGCTGATAGAGCTAAGATTTTAGTTGAAGCTATCCAATCCTATTTGGAAGTACAGAAATTTTTAGCCAAACCAGACGACGATAATTGCGTATCATCCAGTGATTTTAGAATAGCCTTACGTAAGTACAATGGAGAAAATTAATGAAATATTTACTATTATTATTTATTTTTACAGGATGTGAAAAGTGGAGACTACCTCCAGACTCTTCTCAAAAAGACAAACGAAATTACAGTTACCCAGAGCAAGAAATTTTAAGAAAACTGGACAATATAGAAAATAAATTAAACAAAGGCTGTTCGCTTAAGGAGTTAAATTATGAACCAAGTTAATAATGATAAGCCGAGAGAGTATGCGATAAATCCAGAAGAAAATTGGATAGAAGACTGGGAACCGCATTGGCCTAATCCAACAGATCCCGTTATACGAGTCATCGAGTACACCGCATATGAAGAGTTGAAAAATAAATACGAAGGAAAAAAATTCGTACCCGCAGAGGCAACCGCAATTGGTGCGATGCAAGCCCTCCTCGAAATCATTCGTAAGCAGGATGAGGCTTTAAAGTTTTATGCTGACAATAAAAACTGGGCACAACGTCAAGATGGGTATGTTTCTGTCGTTACAATGGAAAATAAAGAAGATATAGAAACTGGTTGGAATGATAACATAGGTTATACAACCAAAAAAGGTGGGTTTAAAGCCCGTCAATCCCGAGAACAAACAGCCTTGAGCTTGAAAGAAATTGGAGTGAGTTTGTGAAACAATTCACTATAAAATTTACAGACGGCGATCATATAAACAAAATGTTAGATAAAAAAATAAGGAAACAAGCCGAGAGAAAAGCCAGCGATTCGTCAAATCGCTGGTGATATGTCTTTGAAAATGGTGTCTAGGTCTATACTTAGGCATCTGTTAACTGTTCCAGCGTGAGTAAATTTAGTGATTACTGATTGCTTTGCGCCGTCGATTCTTGTCATCTGCTTATCGAACGATCCAACCCATTGAGAGTTTTTATAAATATTTTTAATATTCACGTTCTTTAAATGCAGTCGCAATTCGTATTTAGTTTCATCATCTGATTTTTTCACAGATACGCCGATACGCTCTAGAGAATCTAAATATTTTGGGCCTCCGAATGGGTCAGCAGTTGGACTATGTGTGATATGTTTATAAATCATTTCACGGATTGAACCCTCAACTCTTACGCCGTTCGTTTCAGTGTGCATGATGTGATCCAACAAGTGATTTAAACATTCCTGTTCGTCACTTCTGTCCATTGTTTTTTTAGCGTTGTGAAGTTCAATAGAAGAAACTAATCTCTGAGCCTGATCCTGCGTGATAACTTCATCACTTGATAAAGACCAGTAGCCAGCCAAAAGCGTTCCGTATTGTTGACCTAAACGCGCATTTAATTTTAAAGCCACGATCTTTTGTAAGATTTTCGCCGAAGCTTTAATTTTATCTGCATTTTTGAAAATGCGGGCGCGAAGCTGATCGCCGTATTCATCTGTCAGGCTTACAACTAGAGCATTTAATTTCTCGAATTGATCGGCGTTTCTAGATGAATTTCTACGCAATTCAAGCATAGTAAAACGGTTTTCATCTTCTTCATGGATAATCGACGCACGAACTGAGGCCGCAAGCATAGCGAATTGCGCTTTAAACTCGTTTGCAGCGCCGTCAGCGGTTCCTTTGACCACAATTCCTGATGAGTCGCTGGAAGCCTGCCTAGCCAATTCTAGGACGGCTCCGACGCGGTGATGTGAGTTAGCGTCGTTAGTCTCGAACTCGTCGAAAATAACCGGCAAGCTTGATTTTTTAACAGTTTGGCGAATACCGGCTTCTGTACTTGATCCAATGAAATATCTAAAATGGCCTTCCAATATAGTTTTTACAATATTTTCCATAATGTAAGACTTACCCGATCCCGAAGGGCCTGAAAGCCACGCATGAGGGCGCCATTGCAGATAACCGCCAAGCTGAGACACGACCAACCAACCTAAAAAGAAAACTCCAGATTCCGGCGCAGTCCAGTTGATTAGATTTGAAATATTTAAAAGCTTTTCACATTGAGCCAGCGTTAAAGGTTCGGTGCTGAGCTTCGGCATTTTTTCGCCGAGATCGTAAATGTAATCTGAATCTAAATTATTTTTATGTAAATTCTGATATTTGTTTTTAACGTAAAGTTGATTTCCTAAGTGATAAACGAACTCGCCGTTTTCATGCCAAGCACCGACGCCGCGAATATTATCCGGTTTAAATACGCCTTTGATATGGCACTTATCCATTAAATTATTCGCAGCATCTAACCAGCTCACGCCGTCACCTGATCGAGACGGATAAAGAGCCTGCCAGTATTCAAGCGGCTGTAGTCGCAATAAACCACTTGATGCGCCGATAGCTGACGAACTCATTTTTTGGATTTGTGGATTCTGATTTGAAATAAAATAATAAGTTCCAGAGTCGTAACCCAAAGGTAAAATATAACTTTTCTTTGGCTTCTCTTTTAATAATTGAAGTTTAACGGCCTCTAATCCTTCTTCCATTGCGAGATCGTTAAAGTCAGTCAAGCCTTGTCTTGGATTTTTAAAAACTGGAAACTGAGCCACTCCTAAACTTGCTTTCGCCGCATCGGTCGCAGCGTCGCGGCCTGGATTCATTGGCTCTTTTGTAATCGGGTGAACCGTGTAAACGTCGTCATCGCCTGCGATAATAAAACCGTAATCAGAATATTTACGACGAAGCAATGTCGCAACTTCTTTTAAGTTTCCAGAATCAAAAGCTACAACCACAGGAAGTTTAGTTGCCTGATGAATTGAAACACCAGTTGCGAAGCCTTCACAAATTACAAGTTCTTCACTTTCAGCCAAGTCGCCGATTAAATGAAAACAACCTTTTTTTCTGCCGCCTGGATAAAATTGCTTGTCTCCAGTTGATCCGTCGATGCTTTGAATAGAATGTAAAACACCGTCAACGTCTTTCATAGGAACATAAATTTTATTGTTACCCAAAGTCGTAGCAATTCGAGCGCCATAAAGCTTGTCGATTTTTTTACGAACTAAGTAATCAAAAGTACGATTTAATTCCTCAGAATAAGTCGGCCAGCGTTCTTGACACTCTTTAGCGGCCTTTTCATTTTGTTCTTTTTTAATTTTTTCGTGCTGCTCTTGAGCTTTTTTTATGGATTCAGCCTGCTCTTTTTTATCTTTGGCGCTCGTGGCTGTTTTATTATTTTGATAAGTAAATTTATCGCCTGTTTTAAAATTTCCATAAACGACAACCTGATAAGGCGCTCCGCCGTCGTCGCTCGCGTAATGCTGATAACAAGAATACCAGCCAGCCGTACCCTTATCAGAGGCATCAGCTTTAAATCTATGGATATTGCCGTCACAGATAATCTTATCTGGGTGCAGTCCATTCCTGTTCATATCCTGAATAATATCTAGAAACACTTATAACCCCTCAAATGTCTTTGGTCGATCTTACAACTTGGTATTTTCCGCCGTGAGTTTCAATCATTTTCTGAAAATTCTTTTGTTCAACGCTTTGCACAGCGTCTCCGGTCTTAATTTCATAGCAAGTAAATTGCCCGATTTTTTGACCTATCATATCTTGCGTAATTTCTATAGCCGTGATACCAATAATATCAGAG
>ERZ869921.241-NODE-241-length-37115-cov-12.594441_pt1 | contig 37115 bp, 48 predicted proteins | sample MGYA00579310_ERZ869921 | MGnify/ENA primary metagenome ERZ869921 (study PRJEB32216, sample SAMN09231816) | wastewater metagenome | place: USA: Maryland | collected 2016-06-21 | study: EMG produced TPA metagenomics assembly of the PRJNA472060 data set (Reclaimed... | reverse complement strand
CACGCCTGTTTTGTTGCTATCACCCGACACGCCTGTTTTGTTGCTATCACCCGACTTGGTTTTTAGCTTTAACAAGGCACTTTTCAAAAAAACTGGCAAATCAAAATTTATTTTAACGCTTCCAGCAACTTCAAGAACAAGTGATTTATAATCCCACAAATCAAATTCTGCGTATTCTTCACCGTCTTTTGCAATAAGAGCAGAGTCCATGTGCCAGAATTTTTTAGCATAAATTGACGATTTTTTTATATCGACTTTTTTTATGATTTTTTCAATGTTGGCATAACCAAGGTTATTCATTTCATTATCATCGACAGCCAGGCCAGTTTCTTCTAAAAACTTGACAATATAATCAACATATTTTGGATGAATACTTCCATTACCCTTGCCTTTAATTTGCTCGCCCCATTCAATCGTGCAATGCGGCATATTGTCTTTATCGCGTAGAGAATAAACCTTTACATCGCGCCCAAAATAGGACGCAACGCAATGGCGCATTAAGAATCCCTCGCGCTCATAAGCCCGTTTTCCGATTAATTGGGCAATTCTAAAGCCATCGCCATAATCTTTTATGGTTTTTGTGTCTTCTGGCTTTTCATCAATATTAGAACCCCTTTTTATCAAGGCGTCATTCCATTTTTTTGTATTGGAACGCGCTTGTTCGTATGACATCTTGGTTAAACGCACTGGGCGCTTATCTGATGCCATGTAATCAATAATATGCTCAATCTCTGTCTGGTCTTCTGCGTTGCTTTTAAGGTGCGCAGACAGATGTAATTTAATCCAGTCCTGAACGTCAGATTTGCACCCAACATGATTGGCATAATTTAAGTATTTTTCCATTATTGCAAATCCCCCATATTCATAGACGGCACACACATATCCGTATGACCGATTGAAACATACTTGGTTATAAGGCCAATGTTTAAAACAATGCTAATAAAGCATATTGTAAATATCACTGCGGTAGATGGTTTCATCTTGCACCTCTTAAATAAATGGTTATCTGGTTAATCAGTGGTAATTGCTTGACGTAAACGTCTGGTTTGTTGTTATCGTTGGCGGTCATTTCAATCTCCTTAATTTCCTTATATGCAATGTCACACATTCCACATTAATACGCAACAATTATTTTTATAATTTTATTGCGTTGTTTTTGCGATAAAAAATCCCCTAAAAGGGGATTTCTTCTTCGACTTGCTTGGCTTGTGCTGGTTGCGATGAACCTTTGGGGTCAAAAAACGACAGGATAATAGTGTTCTCACCCGCTTTAAACGGTACGCCAGCAGGATTAAACGACCTCTCAAGAATCATCATCATATTTCCATCATCGCTTTTTAAGACAACACCGACATTTTGCCAACGTGCTTTATCTTGCCCGTCTTTTTGGTATGTTCCAACTTTAACGGCTACATCATAGACTTTCTTCATTATTTTCTTCCTTTTCTTGTGTTGCTAATTGTTTATACTTATCTAACTCTGGTTGTATGGTTTTTTTATCTTCTGACGATAGACTACCAAACCATTTCTTTAAATCGTCAATCCCTGATTTTGCAGCATCATCAGCCAAATCACGCAATTTCTCAATCGTCATAGATTTTGGCTTTTCCACTACAGATAACGGATTAACAACATATGGTTTTTTAGATTTGTTCGTCAAAGCAAGAACCAATTTAACGGGCTTTTCTATGTGCGATAATTCTTTAATACGAACCCCGCCAACTTCCATACCTGCCCATGTTACTTTCTCATCTCGGTATAGCTTTATACTGCGCCCAACATATTTAGACGCATCAACACCCCAGCACTCAATGAGTATTCGGCGCATCGTTTTGCATGGCTTCCACGGCTTTCCATTGTCATTCTTGAACGACAGAATAACAGGCTGTTCTGCGCTATCGACTTTTTTTGCGCCGCTAATTTCAATAACAAGCTCGTTACCAATCAAGTCATCGGCATTGAGCTGGTCGCTTTTGGCAATTATGGTATCAGATATATCAATCATATTATCATTTCCTCTTCTATTTTTCTCGTCGTCGGTGTGAAGTTTTCTTTGTCGTCTATAACATCTAAGTAATCATCCATAACCTTTGCAAGTCGTTCTTCAAATTCACCGCAAACATTAAGAATAGATTCCTGTAGCTCTTTGTCTGGATACACACGAACACGCATCATCGGATACCCAGCAGAATAACTTAAATAATCAAGCCATTCTCTTTTCGTTACCATTAAACCAGTCTGGCACTGTAAGATATGCTCTGCTGGCACAGCGTTGTCCAATATGGCTTGCATCTGTAAGTGCGGCGCTCGTGATTTACACTCAATCAGGCCATCAATATTAACAAGTCCATCTGGTGAATATCCAATCGTAAAACCAAACTCATCATTGGTGATAAAGCCCATATCATCAACCGCACCGTATTTCTCTTCATACAGAAAACGCGCCAATATCTCATCCTCTTTACCACGCAGCATATCGTCGCCAACATAGCTATGGTCAAGAAAGCCTCCAATCCTTTGTGCCAATATTTTATAAAGATGAGCGCATTCTTTACCGCCATCTTTTCCACCGCTTAATTTAAGGGTTTTTGGTGTCATAATATGTTTAATTTCAGACGCAGTTAAAACACCACATCTAAGCGCCAACCACTCATCCGACCCCTGCTCAATATCGTTGTGGTATTTAATCATTTTTTACTCCCAAAATATTTTTTATTTCTTGAACCGAACCAAGTATATCCATCCAACCTTCCGAATCTGGTTGTGATTGCGTGTGGTCTTCAATGTTTTTAATCTGTTCAAGGATTTTATTAAGTAAAAAAGCCCGTTCAAACTCAATTTCTTTTATATAAAAATCTCTTGTTTCTGCTGTTGATTTTGCAAATTCCTTAGAAATTCTGACAACTGTTTGTTGAAAAAAATCCCCAGTTTGTTTTAAAAGATTTTCTTGTTCTTTATGTGTTTTATACAACTGACGAATCTCATCAGCATAAATATATTTAAATAATTTTTTAATCATTCTCCGTCTCCTTTATTTCCGCAGTAGATAGCGGTATCTGACGTAAACCTACGCCAATCCTGCTCGCCCAAACACAAAACACCGCCCAAAACTTAAACCTATGTTTTACCTCAACCTCATAAAACATCCCCATTATGGGGCTATATATTTTATATATTATAATTGTCATTTCCCGTCCCCTTTATCAAATAACGATACATTACTTTCGCCTGTAATCAAACACTTTTTTACATCTTCTTGGTCATAGGCAACTATTCCTAAACCACCGCATTCATTGATTCTTTTTAGAAAATTTAACTGCTCTTTACTCAATACGCCACGACCTTCTTTAATCTCCGCGCCAACAAATCTTCCCGTGTTCGTCCAACCAACTAAATCGGGACTTCCAACGCCAAGACCGTACTTAATATGCCGCCCATCTTTCGTCACAGCCATACCCACATTATTCCGCATCAACAGACAGCCAAGTTTTGCTGCCTCCAACTGGCACAGCTTTAGAATATTGGTTTCTCTAACACCCATTTAACACACTTCCCTTCTATACCAGCGTCTAAGAATAAAAACCTTAACGGCGCAAACCACGGTAATTTATAAACCACAGATATAACTGCATCCCCATCATTAAACGTCACCCGCTTAATCGACACAGTGTTAAAACCGTATCCATTATCAGCAACCCATTTCTTTGCAATATCTATCGCATCATCACCATCGTTTATCGACATGAGAACGAGAGGTTTATTTCTTCTTTGCATTGCGACCTCTCAAGACGTGTTCTGCCCATCTCTCGGCATTCCATCTGGTCATACCTCTTGCAATACCCTGCTTTATCAGACCGTCTTTATCTTTCCTCTTGCCTTGCTCTATCCGTATCTGTTTCTTCTCAACCTCAACCTCTTGCCTTAATTCATCGGGTGAAAACTCAACCAACTGACCATCAACAATTCGTATCTTTTTACCATCCGCAATAAACGGCGCTCCACAGTGAGGACAATTCAATGGTCCTATCATCGAAGGCATCAAACAGGATTTACAGTGCATCGTGCGTAATATGCGCTCTCTGATTTCAACATCGCGCCTATGAACATCACTTCTATCCAATACCCAATCACGTTCAGCGCATGGAAAACCATGAGATTCAGGCATAGAATTACCCGCCAAATCTATGATAACCGCAGCCCCAGCATCATCATATCTCAATGCACGACCATTCTTTTGCATCTGTGCTGTCAGTGATTCCGTTGGTGCAAGGTCTAAGATACAGCGCACATTTACAGACCGTCCAACTTGTGATGCCAAGTCAAACCCAAACGTCAATAGGAATACATTGCTAATACCATCCAGCTCACCATCAGCAAACGCATTGATTATCCTGTTGCGCTCATCCGATGGTGTCTTAGCATCCATGTGGGCAAATCTATACCCCGCCTTGTTAAAATCCTGCACCACGGCCTTGCTATGAATAACATCTCTTGCATATACGATGGTCTTTAATACGTTGCCATACTTCGCCCATGTCTCAACGTGATTCGTGACCTGATTTCCTCTACGCCCTAACGTATCTGGCCTGACTAATTTATACTGCGATAGGAACTTATTCTCAATCAACCATCGTATGCTCGGTCCACACACCATGTTGTCATACCAGTCACCCATCCCAAAATTATCTGACCGCGCTGGTGTTGCTGTTAATCCAAGGACTTTAATTCTGTGTTCACGAGCATAACCAATCAGTGTGTTTATGCTCTCGCCGCCCCAATGCGTTTCATCAATGACAATAAAATTCGGCGTGTGTACTCTGCCCAATCTCTTAACCAAAGTCTGCAATGTGCAAACATATGCCTTAGCGTATGAATCATAAGGCATCCCCGCCGATATAAAACTATGCTGTATATCGAACCCATTGAACGTGTTGCTCATCTGTGTCAAAAGCTGTTCCCGTGGCACAACGAACCACACACGATGGTCTTTGGATACAGCGCTCTTAATCATGTACGACGACATGACACTCTTACCTGACCCCGTTGCCGCTTGGAACAATAAATTCTGCACGCCAGAACCAAACGCTTTCTTAGCATCCTCTATCTGTGCTTGCTGGTGATTATGCAGAGAGAACATCAATAACCTCCTCCATGCGTATTCTATCTTCTGGCTCTGGTGTTATATTCACAATCACCCGAATATCAGAACGTAACCACACTCTGTTTTTAGATTTACTCAACCGATAACACACCTCATTGCGCCAATCATTCTTACGCAAATACTTACGCATCCTTGTTTGTGCTACCTCATCCAGCATATTTATAGACATCCCTGCCCTGTGCCACAAATCAGCATATGTCGTCCATTCAACGCCCTCTAGCACACGGTCAAACACATCATCCAGCGCATCCACAGCCTGCCTTGCTTGCTGTTGTGTAATCGCCATAGAATAAACAGGGTCATTATCAGGCAAATATATGCTATATCCAGCCTTATATAAATAAACCGCCTCTGCCCACAACTGTTCTTTATCAGTCTTTAAAGCATCAATATCAATACTTAAACACTTAACGGGGTGATAGCGTCTAAATCCTTGGCTATCCCGTAACCAATTATCTTCGTTCGTTGACCCAGCCAATATACAGCGTCGTGGAAACGTGCTTACAGTCTTGGCATATGGCTTTATCATCTTATCTTCGGTTTTGGTTATCCATCCACGAAGCGTCAACTCACCAATCTTATCCATTTCGGCTAATTCAGCAAACTCAACTATCAATGCCCCAGCCATAATCTGGCATGACCTTGGATTATTGATTGCACTTAACTGCAAGCCATCGGTAAAATATTCAACCTCCTTATCAACACCAAACGTCGATAAGGTTTTTAACGCCCTTGACTTACCGATATTCTGCTTACCCTCAAGAACCAACATATGCTGGTATGCCGTTCCTGCTTTGTATGCTCTTGCTGCGCCCGCAACTAACCACATCGTTCCAACCCTTGCCAAATACTCGTAGGGCTGGTCTGTTGCTCCCAAATACCGTTGCAACCATGTGTTTAATCTCGCAACCCCATCCCATTTAAGGCTTTCAAAATATTCCATAACTGGGTTTACTGTGTTTTCCTTTGCTACAACCCGCAACGACTGGTCCATCTTTGTCGTATCTGGTGCTAATCTATATTGCTGTTCAAAATACGCTGTAAAATTTATAATATCCTCATCACTCAATGACCTTACAAAAAACTTTTCCTTATTCTCCCAGGGCAGTGCTTTAATCAGCGTTATCTCATCGGAGAACTCGTTATATTGGATGTTTTTACCTATACCGTTCCTAAGCCACAACATCCTGTTGTGTAGGCTCTTTGGCTCTGGTGTGAGTGTGCGCTCGTCTTTCCAAATAACATCGTTATACCATTCAGGCTTACCATCGCTGCGTTTCTTCACAGGTTTCTCATCGACGTGTTCAACATCATCTGTTTCAAAATAGGAACCGTGGACGACGAAGGATTGCACAGATTCAAGAGAACCTCCCCTCGTGTCCACGGCTATCTGCTCAACGTTTACGCTGGGCGTGAATGACGGCACATCATCAGCGATAGGAGTTTCATCCGCTAGGAAAGGACTAACTAGCAACGGAGCAAATAATTCTCTAATTTTATCGTAATCTTTAAGGTCATTAAAATCTGTCAACTTCTCATCAGGGTCATTAAATTCAGGCCATATCACATAGCCGCTGGTCTTAACCCCAGCACTCTTGGCTTTTTCTATGCCATCGTTAAACAAATACCCCTTCTCGCGCCATACAGACCACCTGCTGTCTGTTGCAGGAATAGATTCCTTGTCTATCCCATCGACCTGCTTGGCTCTTGGTTCTTTAAAATTCCATGCGTCATTATCGGCGGCATATACGAACACCGCATCTTTGTGTATTTTACGCAATCCCTGTCCAACATGGATTAAATTCCCAGCATCAAACGCAACAGCCACAGGTAATGCCAGCGCCTCATAGATACTCGCGCCCGTTGCAAAACCCTCACATATTATGATTAACTCTGGCTTTTCGCTTTTAGGACTCCATCCAATCGGGTGAAAATTACCCTTCTTCTTGCCCTTCCAAAGAAACGTTTTCTCGCCATCGCCCGATATCCTCTGCACTGTCCATATCGCGCCCTGATTATCAACGGCTGGTATTATAATCTCGCCCTTGTCCGATAGTCTTGTCTTGTGTGGTAAAATCCCCTTGTTCGCAAGATATGCGTGCTCCGAATATTCCTGCGCGTTTTTCCATTCCTTAATCGCGCGGTCTTTGGCTTCAAGGTGTGTTTGTTCTTGCTCTAGTTCTATCTTCGCCTTTTGTTCCTCTATCAGCTTTTCACGGGTCGCACGAACATCATCAGATATATTTTTGCCAATCTTAGAATGCCAGTAACCACCCTCGCCCATTTTACAGCAATAGAAATTTCCATAGCTAAAGTCTGCGCGTAACGTTAGGCTGTAGTATATTCTCTCGCGCCCCTGACGGTCTTTTATTAGGATTGACTTCCCATCTGTGTCTTTAATGTCAGATTCCCGCAATGGATATATACCCATACGTTCCATAGATGATAAAAATTGATTGATTTCCTGCATTTGAGAGTTCCCCTGATAACCTGTGCATTATCAGGGTGTATCATAACTCAATTTGTGTCAACGATAATTCGCACCTCGTTCGCAAAATAAATCACCAACGATTTTTGCCCATGACGGGTTGTATGGTGAATGGAAATATCGCACCTCGTTCGCAGGATGATGCGGCTTAAGATTTTGCCTGGCATTAAATATGCCTGGCATTAAATATGAAAAAAGGGGATAGCGTTTTAACTATCCCCCCCTTATGGTTTTTGTAAGTGGTTTTATTTACGCTTGGCAACGTTCATGAGTGTTGCCCGTTCTGCCTTGCGTATATTATGCAAGTATAATTCCCTTGCCGCTATTGCATCTTCAAAGCTATGGAACAAGGCATAATAAAACGGCGTTCCCTGCGCGTTCATAAAACCATAGCCATGTTCTAGTTTATCAGGGTCACGATGTAGCCAATTTTTGGGGTCGTGGGTCATGATTAGATTCCTTTTGCTTTGTTGATTGCGGCAAGTGCCATATTGCTGGCTTTGGCTTCTAGGCTTCCATCGTCGTCACTGTCATAATATGGTTGAATGGCTTCTAGGCATACTTCCAAAGCCGCTAACATATCAGGGGCGGTTGTAATCAAATTTACATTCGCTTCAATTTCATGCTCTGATAGTTTACTAGTAATCGCCCTTGCAACTTTAGTTTCACCCGAAAAGACAACGGGATATCTTTGCGCAGGCTTTGACTTGCAATACCAAGGCCCTTTGGTGTGTTTTGTCATTATTTTGCGCCTCCTATGCGCGTCTTTCATTCGGTCATGCTTCATTGCATACCATCATGCCCCCGCCTGTCACATGGGGGCATTGTGCTATGTAATTATACGCGCAAGGGCATAAGAATAGACGTTTGATTCCCCTTTACGAATTTAACAGGTGACCGCGCGCGTTTATCGTCTATGTATATTTCCGCCCCGTCCAAGATAACGTCCAGCATATAATCATAGTTAAAACCCATTATTTCATCGCCAAATGAAAAACCAATAGGCCATGACTTGCTATATTCGCCCGCTATATTTGTCATGGTTTTGCCTTGAAATTTCACCTTTGCGCCATATCGTCCGCCATTCGCTTTATGCAAGGCTTTGATTTCCTTGGCATGGCTTGCGATATCATCATAAATAAATGTATCAATTTTTACGTTCTTTTTTATGCCACCTGTAACGCGCGTATAGTCTGGAAAACTTCCATCTATTAACTTGCCCTTAATCTCATATTTTCCAACGGTTACATAAAACCTATCGCGTGCAAAAAACACCGCGATATCGTTTATTTTTTCCTCTTTCATGCAATCTTGAATGATTCCAACCGCCAATCGAGGCAAAATAATATGCTCATGATTAAAGCCTGTATCAAATTCAGCTATATTCATTCTGTGGCCATCCGTTGCAACCAAGCCATTTTTATTAAATAAGACACCGTTTAAATAATATCGCGTTTCTGCTGTACTCATTGCCAAGGCGATAAAATCAAAATCGGATTTATTAACATAAACTTGCCCGATAAATTCCCCCATGTGCATTGGTGGAAAATCAGCCATATTTAAATCAGATTTTACCCATGCCCCTGCTTTTACACCCGCAGCCTGGTATAATCCGTTTTCTTGATTAACGGGGTAAGATATTTCATTATCAATATCATTCGCATATGCAATACCGTCTTTTACAAGAATTGTATTTAAAACAGGTATTCTTGATTTTTGCATTGCATGTTTAATAAGTCTTTTCATTTTAATTCCCTTTCATGTGTTAGCGATACGCAACCCGTATCCATAAACCCCCGATTTTCACAGGGGCTTAAAGTAAGGGTTTAATAATCCATAATAATAAATGAATCATCATCGACACGAATGACCGTTGTTTCGGTTATATCATCCATGGATTCATATTCGGTATTATATTGCTTGTTATAGTCTTCAATATCATCCATAAGGCTATAATCGCAACGTATTGCAACGGTATCTAATTCAATAGGTTTGCCCATATCGATTGCCAAGTTTTCGATATGTTCCGCCAAGGCGTCGCAAGCGGTCATATTTTTATGCCATGACGCATAATCGTCTTGATATAAGGCGTGGGCAATATCGTTAGTGCTTAATTGTGTGTATACATATGTCATTTTAATGTTTTCCTTTTCTAATATGTTTTTGTTGTATGCTTTTAATTCTGTATCAAACGCCTTTTTTACCCTGTAAAGCCAGATATTCATTCTATTCCCTTCAATTGGTTAGCATATGTTAACGAAAACAGTTTCGTTAACCTTGCCCTATTGGTTAAATATGGTTTTAGCGTACTCAATTGAATCCAAATATCCATCAGGAATGCCAAAAAGTTTTTTGCCTGTGTCGCTTATGTCATATTGATAGAAAACCCTGTTTCCATGTTTTACGGCATTTACAAAGCCGTTAAAATCGCCGTTGCATACAAGCGCGGCAAATATTTTCCCTTGCATGTCCATGAAGTGGATACGGTTTTTAAGTCGCTTATAGTATCCATAGGCTGTGCCATCTTTTTCAAACAGTGTTTTAACAAAATTTCTATCATTCTTTGCGAATTTATGGCCGTTGATTATAAGCATATTGTTTTCCTTTTCTATTGGTTGTTAATTTTAACGCCGTTTACATATACAACTGGCCAAAATATAGGCTTGCGTATTACTCTTATACTTGCGCCGCGATTGTCGTTTTCGTGCGGTCTAGTCATTTTCCAATTTTCCTTTTTTGGTTGCTTAATATGATTACGATACACTATTTAAACGTCATTACAATAGGGTATTTTTACATGGCTGTTATACCCCGAACGCATGACATTTTCCATTATACAGCGTGTGTAATCAATTTATCACTATATATCAACGCTTTAACCCCATTCTTCATGATTATTTTAATTCATGTTACATAATAAAGAGTTAATTTTGCACCCATTTTTTGCGATTATCACGAATATTGATAAATTTTACAAAGTGTATCGTTATTATGTTGTTCCGATACTGTTTGTATAATAGTTATGTATACTTTTCGCTGTTATGGTATTTACAGTTTCCATATGTATTATACAAAGTGTATCGTTATGCACCCGAAATTATACAAATTTTAGGTCATTTTACAGCTTTATGAAAACATTTTACCGTTTTGTATAATGATTATGTATAAAAACGGAATTATGTATATAAAATTATCATGTATTATCAATGGGTTACAAATTCATTCTACACGCTGTAAAACGAGTTTCAATGATTTCAATGGGTTAGCTTGTTCAATTTTACAAGTATTTTTCAAACTTTTAAAAAAATGGGCAATAAAAGAAGATGACTAAATAATTCTTATAATATATATAAAGAGTATTAAGTGTTTGATTTTGTTGAACAAAATCGTTTTACACGCTGTAAAATGGAAAATCGTAAAACACCTTTAAAATCGGTTGAGAAAATCATAAGCGTTTTTTATTATCGCAATACATATGCGCTAAGACATTGATATTAAACGATTGTCTAATTTACATACTATACATTATCACACTACGAATGGAACATAATGAGAACATTGGCCATTCTACACGCTGTATAATACATATGGAAATACCTACAGATTGGAAAATGAGTAATTACTAATATGAGGGGGGAGGGGGGGACAAATCGTGCGACACCGTTTTTCTATCCATCACCCCCCAAAAATATCCAAAATCCCAATGTATCGAAACCCCCTACAAACACAGCCACAAGGTAATTATGATAATCACAGACCCCCCATAATTTTTTTCTAAAATGGAGTAAGTATCGAAATAGCTGTTGACGTGGTGTGGGGTGTATTGTAATGTTGTTCTATGGAGAACGGATACGGAAGCGAGGAATAAATGCCTAGACCTATAGAATATAATGAGGAGCAGCGTAAGGAGGTATTGCGACTGCGGGATACTGGAATGAGTCTGCGGAGGATTGCGGAGGCGTGTGGGATGACGTTGGCGAAGGTGCAGAGGATATTGAAGTAATGCCAGATGACACTCAGAACGATAACGGATTAACGTACCATAAGCTCTTGAATGCCCGAATGGTCGCGGAAAATATTATGGCATCTCGTGATAAATTGCCTCTTTGGTATAAACATCTACAGCGCTTAGGATGGGTTAAATAAATGCCAGATGACATGGACGACGATTATCTAGCGAGTATATCACTGCCACGGGATATTGAGCCAGAGCCAGAGGTGGGTAAATATACTCTGCCATCTGGAATGAGCCTTGAAGAAATGGCGAAGGCTGGGACGGAGGATTTGATGCGGCGAGCATATGAGTTGGCGGTGGTGAGCAATAATCTGAAAGATGTGTTGGCGGTTGCGAAGGAGTTTGCTGATAGGGGGTATGGTAAGGTTGTTGATAAGATGAGTGTGGACATGACGATGGGGATTGGAGAAGTGTTGCGGCAGATAGATGGAACGACAACGGGGATACCGAAGATAACGAAGATATATGATGCGGAGGCTGTTGAGGGGGATTACACTGAAGCTGTTGACACCGATGATGATGCGTTGTAGTATAGTGTGGTTCTCGCCTTTGGTGTGTGCGGGTATTATATAGGAGATATATATGTCTGGATATGAGTTGACGTTTAAAAGTATTGATGAGTTGCCACTGTACACAGGTACGATGACAGCTTCGGATTATCTCATCGTATGGGATGCGTCTCAAGATAAGTTCGTTAAAGTAGTAGCCAACCGCGTAACGTTTGCGTAAGGTGGTATAACATGGCGTTTCGTGCGGGTAAGACGTATGCGCTTACGATGACTGGTTCTTCGGTAAGGCAGGCATTGAGTTCAGGCTCTCAAGGTCAGGTTGAGGTTACTGCATCTGGTGGGGATATATTTGTGAAGTTCGGTGATGGTACTGTAGCGGCCTCATCGACTGTAACGTCACAAGCGCTGCCTGATGGTAATTTTGTTGTCTTGAGTGGACAGTCTAAGTTATATACTCTTGAAGAGGGGGAGACACACGTTGCGATGATTGGTGCGGCTGGTACTGGATATGCAACGGTAGGGTATGGCGAACTCATCTAGTGAAGTAGATGAGAGGGCAAGGCTAGAAGCGCGGCTCACTGACCAATGGTGGCGCTTAAATAATCTGTATTATATTAAAGACAAGAATGGCCGTAAGGTTTTGTTCAGGCTTAATTGGGCGCAGACAGAGCTTGTGGACGGGATGCACAATTATAATGTCATCTTGAAAAGCCGCCAATTAGGATTCACTACGTTCTGTATGATATATTTCTTGGATGCGTGTTTGTTTAACTCACACCATGCGACAGGGGTTGTGGCTCATACTCGTGAAGCTGCGGAGGATTTGTTCAGGAATAAGATACGGTTTGCGTATGATAATCTCCCAGCATGGTTAAGGGCACAAGTTAAAGCCAGGAGTGAGACGGCGAGGATGTTAGAGTTTGCGAACGGTTCGACCATTGCGGTTGGTACGTCGTTGCGGTCAGGCACGTTCCAGAAATTGCTGATATCTGAATATGGAAAGGTTTCTGTAAGGGAGCCTGAAAAAGCCGTTGAGATAAAAACAGGAGCGTTGAATACGATTGCGAGTGGTCAGCAGATATTTATAGAGAGTACGGCAGAGGGTCAGGCTGGGGAGTATTACGATATTGTCCAGAGGGCGAGAGAGTTGCAATCGTCTGGCATAGAGCTTACGACGATGGACCCAAAGTTTTTTTTCTTCCCATGGTATCGAGAGAAACAGTATGCGTTGCCTGATAATCAGGTTGGCTCTGTTAGTGTGCCTGATGATACCAGAAGATATTTTGAAGAGCTTGAAGCGAAGTTCGGAATTAAATTAACGGCGGGTCAGAAGGCTTGGTATGTTAAGAAGAAAGAAGAGCAAGGCGAGCATATGCTTCGGGAATACCCATCGACACCTGATGAGGCGTTCAGGGGAAGTATGGAAGGCACGTTTTTCTCAAGGGAAATTAAAAAAGCACGGGCTGATGGCAGGGTTTGTTATGTGCCGTATGAGTCAAGCAGGATGGTTGATACGTTCTGGGACTTGGGCAACGATGGAATGTCTGTATGGTTTTTCCAGCACATCGGATTGGAGTATCGGTTTATAGACCATTATAGGGGAACGAACATAGGTGGGTTGCCAGCGATGGCGAAGATATTGAGGGATAAAGGATATATCTATGGAACACATCACTTCCCATGGGACGGAGGTAATTCTTCGATACAGACAGATAAGGGAACGAAACAGATTGCTGAAGAGCTTGGAATACGCCCTGTTAAAATTGTCCCCCGCACGAAGGATAAAAAGCTCTCGATAGAAAAGTGTCGGCCAGTTCTTAATCGGGCGAAGTTTGATAGTGTGAAGTGCGCCGATGGTATTAAAAGCCTTGAAAGCTATCGGAAAAAGTGGAATGCGAGTGTGGGCGAATGGACCGATGAGCCACTACACGATAAGTCCAGTCATGATGCGGATTCGTTCAGAACGTTCAGTGATGGATATGAAGGCAGGAATAGTGAACTGGTCGGGGGCGCGTATAATAATGGTGTTGACGTGTTTGCTGATACAGATTATGATGTTTTAGGAATATAGTCTTGGAGGGTGTGGCATGACTGGATTAGTGGCAAAGAAACCGAAGGTCGATAACTCTGCACAGCTTAGGGCGGAGCAAGAGGCGGCAAAGGCAAAGGCAGAAGCTGATAAGGCAGAAGCTCAAGCCGCTGCCGATAATGAATATAAGCGTAAATTACAGCTTGGCAGGTCGTCCACAGTCTTGGGCGGAAACGATACATACGGCGGAATTTTATCGTAAAGGATATAGTCTTGGGCGGAACTGCTAAAGAAATTATTGCTATACAGCAACGGCTTGAGGGCGATAAATCAACGTACAACAACCACTGTCAAGAGGTTGCTAGATATGTTATTCCCCGCTTGGATGAGTTTTTCAGAACACAGATAACGCAAGGTGAAAAGCGGACACAGTGGCAGTATGATAGTACGGCTGCATTGGCGCTTGACAGGTTCTCGTCTATTATGAACAGCGTCATGACACCAAGGAACGCATATTGGCATGGATTTATGCCAGAGGATGATGAGTTGCTTGAGGACCACGAGGCTATGTTGTGGTATGAGAAGGTCAGGAATTATCTGTTTAAATTGCGCTATGGTGGGGATAGCAACTTCGCGGGACAGATGAGCGAGGTGTATGAGAGCATGGGCGCGTTTGGATGCGGTGTTCTCATCGTGGAAGAGCGTGCGGGTAAATGGGCTAGGTATAAATCTAGCCATATTAAAGAACATCACTTCTTAGAAAACTCTGATGGTATTATTGATACGAACTACCGAAAATATGAGTTGACAGCAAGACAGGCTGTTATGAAGTTTGGTCTTGAGGCGTTATCTCCTACGATACAGAATGCGTATGAGAAAGAGCCAGAGAAGAAGTTTGTATTTATTCACTGTGTTAAACCCAATAGCGATAGACAGTATGGACGGATTGACGCGACTGGTATGGCGTTTTCGTCGTATCACGTTGATGTGTCATCTGGTGAGTTGTGTGCGCCTGTAGGTGGATTTAGAAAATTCCCATTTATTCCGATGCGTTATATTACCTCAACGAATGAGATATATGGCCGTTCTCCTGCGATGACAGCGTTGGCTGAAATTAAAATGTTGAACCAGATGCGGAAAACAGATATCCGCGCGCGTCACATAGCAGTTGACCCACCTGTATTGGCAGCGAATGAGTTGGCAGCGCGTAAGGTTTCGTTAAAGCCTAATGCTATAACCTACGGCGGCATTGATATGGCTGGTCGTAGAATGCTTGAGCCTTGGATGAACGGCTCGAATTTGCGTGAAAGCATAGATGGTATTGAGCAAAGTCGTCGCATGATAAACGACGTGTTCTTGGTTAATCTGTTTCAGATATTGATACAGACCCCAGAGATGACAGCAACCGAAGTTATGATGAGGGCGCAAGAAAAGAGTGATTTGCTTTCTCCGATTGGCGGACGGATTGAGAGTGAGTTTATTTCGAGACTGATTGAGCGTGAAGTTGATATGATGGCGAATGCTGGATTGTTCGATGAAGATGGTCCGTTGCCAATGCCACAATATGTAAGAGAACGTGGCGGTGCATATAGCATTGAATACACATCTCCAATGGCTAGATTGAGATTGTCTGGTGAAGCTGCTGGGGCGCAAAGGACGTTGCAAGCCTTAGTTCCTGCTGCCCAGATTGAGCCTACAGTTCTTGATGTGTTTGACTTCGATAAGTATGCGGATATTATTCGCAGAGCAGAAGGTGCGCCACAGTCTATGATTAGACCTAAAGAACAGGTCGATGCAATCCGTAGCGCAAGAGCAGAACAACAACAGATGCAAGCAATGGCGCAGTCTATAGCTCCTGTTGCTGGGGCTGTTAAAGATATTGCACAGGCACAGGCGATACAATGAACATAAAAGAATTTATTAAATCCAAAGAAACCGCATGGAGGTTTTTATTTCTTGATGAAAATGGTCAAGGAATAAATCGTCAGGGTAAGGTTGCGCTTGCAGATTTAAGAGAGTTTTGCTTTGCTACGAAAACAGCGTTTGATACAGACGCTCTTGAAATGGCAAGGCGAATGGGAAGGAAGGAAGTGTTCGATAGAATCATGACCTACCTAAATGTTGACTATAGCAAATATTATGAATTAGAAGAGGAATACAACGATGAGTGATGGTACAACTGTTTCCCCCGCAGATGCGGGACAAGCTACAGGGACCGATACTACAGCCACAACGCAGACTGTAGTAAAGCCTTGGTATGATGGCGCCGACCCAGATACCATAGGATATATCCAAAATAAGAAATGGGATGCAGAAAGCCCATTGAAAGTTGTTGAGGGTTATCGTCACTTAGAAAAATTCCATGGTGTTCCAGCAGACCAAATTATCAAGCTACCAAAGTCTGACGATGTTGATGGATGGAATGGGGTTTATGCCAAACTTGGTCGCCCTGAATCACCAGATAAATATGGTATGGATGGCGTTAAGTTGCCAGAAGGAGCAACACTTGATGAGCAGATTGTATCTCGCTTTGATAAAGTTCTCCATGCTAAAGGTGCTAGTAAAGATTTGCGCGATACGTTGGTGAGTGAGTATGCAGCGTTTGAAGAAGAATCCCGCGCTGAAATCACCAAGCAAGTGCAGCAAGAGCAAACGATACAGGTTGAGGCTCTTAAAAAAGAATGGGGACCACACTACGAAGAGCGCCGCACATTGGCGCAACGCGCGATGAAAAGTATGTTCCCAGACACAGCGCAGCGCGATTCGTTTATGACAGCAATGGAGGCCAGCATTGGACCTGCTGCTGTAGCAAAAGCGTTTGCGAACTTGGCTGAAAAAATTGGTGAAGATAAAATTCATGATGGTTCTGGTGACAGAGCGTTTGGATATACCAGAGAGCAAGCCCTGAATGACCTTAATACCTTGAAATCTGAATTGAAAGCAAACCCAGAACGGTTGGCTATGTATAATAAGGGCTTGGGTACTGATGTTGAGAAAATTAACAAGCTCAATAAAATCTTGGCAGGTGGCTAATGATATCTCCAGAGTTAAAAAACGGTGGTGTGAATGCTGTTATTAGCGTGTCATGGTTTAATGTGCCGTTGGATGAGGATGGCGCATACATTGAATTGCCCAATCACTCTGATAAAACGGTTCATTGTTTTGGAACGTTTGGCGGTGGGTCTATAACCTTGTATGGTAGTAACGATACAAGGGTTGTGACTGATTTGGCGAATGCGTCATGGGTTGCTTTAAAAGATATTCAGGGCAACGTCATCACGATGAACGCTGCTGGTATGGCGTTTATTCCTGATAACCCAAGATATATTAAAGTAACAACAACTGGTGGGGATGGCACAACAGCGATAAGCGCTGTGATATGTGCTAAAAGAGCATGAACGAGAAGTTTTTATCTGAAATTAAAAAGGGTCTTAATACTTTTCGCGTGTTTGAAGAGTTGGAAAAATTTGCCCAAGAGATAAATAGCCTTGACCAAATTATTTCTGAAAAGAAAAAACTTATTGAGGTTGTTAAAAAAGACTTATCCTCTATTGATGCTGAAAAAGAAAAAGCTGTGGATAATTTAGCCTTGTTAAAATCTGACGCTTTGGTTATAATTTCAGACGCAAAAGCAGAGGCTAAAAAAATTAAAGACACGGCGGATAAAAAACGTGATGAGATAATTTCTAAGGCAGAGAAAAAAGCGGCAGATATAGAAAAAGAAATCTCTGAAAAAACCCTGTCTCTTGATATTATTAAAGTGTCTGTATCGAAAGAGTCTAAAGCCTTGGAAGAAATTCGCTCTGAAATTGATGACGCTAAACGTAGATTTAAAAACTTGGTGGGTGCATAATGGCTGATAATACGATACTCCCAATACCATCTACTACGGGCGATACGATAGCGGCTGATGATATTGGCGGTGTTAAATTTCAACGTATTAAACTAACCCTTGGGGCGGATGGCGTTAATGATGGGGATGTGTCGAGCGCAAATCCTATTCCTGTAGGCGGTAGTATTACCACAATGCCTGATTTTGATACTCCCGCCGTTCCTGTAAGGCAGTTACCGCAAAGAGTTGTGGCAACGTCTTATGCGGCGGCTGGCTCGGGCGTGGATGCGACAGCAGAGGTACTAATCCGCACTGGTGCTGGTATGGCCGTAAACAGAACAAGCGGAAATTTAGTCATTACGTCTGGCACGACTGTAAGCAGCGAAACCGTGATACGAAGTGTTGAATCCGTTGATGGGCGTGTGACGTTTTCGGTTGGTGATACGTTATCTCAAAGAATCGTAAACAATAACTTTTACCGCGAGTTTGTTGATGTTATTGGTGATGGTCTTTCATATAATATTGTAAGTGCGGTTCTTTTGGATGTGACTAAAACAGCCCATGGATTTGACCCAGTTGCTAGTATTGGTCAAAGAATGGATTGGTGCGCCCTGTCCTCGGTAGGAGTACCACAAGAGGTTGTTATTGCGTCAATCCCTGATGCAAACACTATTCGTTTTACAACTGTCGGCAACCCTGCATCTGGTAGCGGTACATGCTCGCTTACTGGCTGGAACAAGATTGAATTAAATTTTACTGGCACAACGGCTACAACTGTTACTATTAACTCACGGCGCAGGGGTTATCAAAACACAGCAACGTCAATGACCATAAGCACGTCGGCGTCTGGTTCTATGATTATGTGTACCTTGCAAAATGACCGTATTACATTCTCAACAGGCACTTTAGCGGTTGGCTCTGTTCTGACAGACCGTTCTGTTATATTTACCAATATACCAGAGCCAGACACACAATTTTATTATCAAATTCGGGTTAAAAACGGAACGGTTGCTCCCGCATCAACAACTACATGGACTTGTGCATTTACTCGTATGCAAGACTTTATTGCCACGCAAGTTGAATTGACTGGATTAAGACAGTTTGGTCTAGGTGCTTCCTTGCCTGTAACAGTGTTAAGCGGCTCTACGACAGCAGTCACAGGAACGGTCACAGCTACGGTAACAGGCGGAACAACGCTACCAGTAACACCCACAACAACCTTTACAAACTCCGCCGCATCAACAAACGGCACTGTTATCAAGGCATCCGCTGGGACATTGTGGAATGTGGTGGTGTCAAACGTAAATGCCGCCGCAAGGTATTTGAAGTTTTACAACTCAACAACAGTCACGGTTGGAACGACAACCCCAGCCTTTACAATTCTAATTCCAGCAGGGGCAACGGTGAATATCGCAGGCGGTTCTAACGGTATTCGTTTTGCAACAGGTATTTGTTTGGGCATTACCACAGGCATGGCGGACGCTGACACTGGCGCGGTTGCAGCTAACGAAATCAAAGTCGCAACGACTTTTACATAGGATAAATAATGCTTTTAGCCTTATGGTCTGCATATGAGTGGGTATCTGTTCAGCCGCAATCTGGTCCTGCTGTTTTAATCCGCCGCCGTCGTCGTTAAAATACCCCCTTGCACATATTCCTAACATAGGATATTATTCTCATATTGGACAAGATGGGCAAATCCTTCCCCAATAAAAAAACGTCACACGGACGATAACGTGTAGGATGCGCCCTCTAAAGAGATAAGCAAGTCCGTTGATTTTTGTTCCTTTAACTCAAACAACGGAGGCCCAAATGGCTGATATTGAAGCACTACGGATACAGCAGTATTCGACAAACCTTGAACTATTACTACAACAACGCGGTTCACCTTTCCGTTCATTTGTTCGTAAAGCAAATGCCGCTGGTTCTAAATCCTACCGATTCTTGTCACAAGTTGGCAAAGTCGTTGCTGGTCGTCAAACTGGCCCAGCAGAGCCTATCGACAATCAGGCGATGTCTATTGAAGCACGTTGGGTCAATATGCCCCTTCCCTTCAAATTTCAAACGATTGTTGATGATATTGATTTGTTGCAAACAAACATTGAGCCAACGGGCGCATATGTAACGTCTGCTGTAGAATCACTTAACCGTGGTATTACAGACAGCTTTTTCTCTGCTTACTACGGCACAGCAAAAACTGGCGAAACTGGCTCTGGCTCTACATCATTCACAGCGGGTAATCAAATTAACGTTGATGTTGGTGCAGGTGCTGCAACTGGTCTAAACATCGAAAAACTTCGCGCTGTTAAAAAACTTGCAATGTCTAAATTCAATGATTTTTCTTTTGAGCGTCCAGTAATGGCCTTGAATGCAAAAGCACATGATGACCTTTTGGCCTTGACACAAGTTGTTTCTACAGAGTTCAACACACGACCTGTTCTTGGACAGGATGGTATGGTTACATCCTTTATGGGTATTAACTTTATCATGAACGAGCAGATTCCTACGGATGCAAGCGGTTACTACCGTTTACCATTCTGGGTTCCTTCTGGTGTTGGTGAAGCCACTTGGTTTGACATCAAGACAGATATCCGTGAGCAACCACAGCTTACTGGCAAGCCTCGTCTTATCGAAGCTATGTCATGCTTGGAGTTCACTCGTCTTGAAGAAGATAAGTGCTACGAAGTAAAAGTAACGGCATAATAGGAGGTAAAACATTATGGCTCAAACACTTGGTACACACATTACTAACATGGATGCTAAACCATTCGAACGTGTTCTTGCAAAACTACACGGTGGAATGCCAAAGCGCATTGTCCTTACGGATGAAGTTCCTGACACAGCAAACGGAGACAGCATGATTGTTGCCAAAGTCCCTGTTGATGCAGTTCTTTCTTCGGTTCGTGCGGCCTTTGATGACCTTGGAACAGCAGGTACTGTTGACATTGGCTTTTATAAAAAAGCTGCTGATGGCACATACACAGTAGTTGCCGCAGCCGCTATTGCTAATAACATTGATGTTAGCACGGCTGCTGTGGCTTTGACTGAATACCGCTTTCAAGTTAAAGGCATCGAAACAATCGAGCAAACAGTGTGGGAATTGGCTGGATTATCAGCACGTCCTGACTATGCCGATATGTATGTTGGCTTGACCACGGATACGGGAACCACAGTCGCTGGTACTGCCTCAATGGTTATCGACTACAGCGTTTAATAAACTTCTGGTAGCGTCTTAACCGACGCTACCATTTTATTTATTGAGGGAAAAATGGCTTCAAAGACAGAAATAGCTAATCGTATTTTTTTGAAGTTGGGTTATCCTAGAATAGCCAACGTTGATACAGACCAATCACCTCAAGCTACGGCTGTTTCAGAAATATGGAACACTGTTAGAGATTCCCTTTTTTATAATTATCCTTGGAATTTTGCAATTAAACGCGCTGATGTTGCTGCGTCTGGAACTGCTCCTGTGTGGGGCTGGGATAATGCTTTTCCATTACCGACTGATTGCGTCCGTATTCTTGAATTAAAAAACATCCCTGACTATGAAGTTGAGGGGGATATGATTTTGGCCGACACAACTGGACCCTTATATATTCGTTATATATCTCGCATTGAAGATGTTGGTTTATGGTCGCCAGCTTATATTGAGACATTTGTCATTGAAATGGCTATCGAAGTTAACGATAGAATAACTGATGACAACACCAAAAAACAATTACTTCTTGCACAGAAACGCGATATTGTTGACGCTTCTTTACGTTCTGACTCTGTAGAAAACCCGCCCAAGAATTTTGAAGAAGATGATTGGGTCTTGGCGAGGATTTAATGCCTATTCAAACCGCTTATCATGCTGGTGAATTTAGCGACCTTATGGGTGGCGACGTTAATTTTGAAAAGCGGGAATATTCTGTTTCTGTAATGGAAAATATGTATCCCTTAAAACAAGGGCCAGCAGTTACACGAGGGGGCACTGTTTATATCTCTCCTGTCAAAGATAGCTCTAAAAAATCATTTATAAGGGCTTTTGAGTTCAGTGATAAAACAGCCTATATTCTTGAGTTTGGTGACCTGTATATTAGATTTTATAAAAATAGGGCGCAAATCCAAAGCGGGATGAGTGCGTATGAAATTGTTTCTCCATATCCTCAAGCTGATTTATTTGATGCTGATGGTATTTGTTTGTTACAGTTTTCTCAATCTGCTGACGTTTTGTATATTGCTCACCCACGATATGCGCCGCGTTCTTTAATCCGTACGTCAGATACATCTTGGACAATTACAACGCTTTTGCTTGATGATGGTCCATATCTTCCCCTGAACGGAACATCTACAACACTGACATTAAGCGGTGTATCTGGTTCTGTAAACGTAACGGCAAGCGCAACAACTGGTATAAACAATAACACTGGATTTCAAACCACTGATGTTGGTCGTTTAATAAGATGGCGTGACCCAGCAAATAACTGGACATGGTTGACAATTACGGCTCGCACATCGTCAACAGTTGTGGTTGCTACAATATCTGGCGCAAACGCATCTGCCACAACAGCTACAGTAAATTGGAGGCTTGGGGCTTTTTCGGCAACTACTGGATATCCACGCGCTGTTGGGTTTTTCCAAGATAGGGTAGGACTCGCTGGTGTTTCTTCATACCCCGATTATTGGGCGCTTTCTAAAACCTCTGGTTATTCACCAACCCTTATTACGTTCCAGCCAACCAACGCTGCTGGTGTGGTTGCTTATGATAATGCTATAGATGGTTTTATACCATCAGGCGCTGTCAATGCAATTCAGGCCATTATGTCAGATGCCCGCGGGTTTGTTATGCTTACCTCAAAAGAAGAGTTTCTGTTGAGGGCAAGCAGTTTTGGAGAGGCTATTACGCCATCTAATGCAAGGGTTGAATTTTTCTCTGCTGTTGGTTCTGCACCAATACAGCCACAAAGAACGCAGCGCGGACTGACGTTTGTTCAAGACGCCCGCCGTAGTGTTTATGATGTTCAGTACTCTATTGAACAAGATAATCTTACTCCAATAGATATAACATTAGCAGCAGAGCATATAACAAGAACAAGGATTTTAGAGGCGGCTTATCAAAAAGAGCCTGTCAATATTATATGGTTTGTTCTTGGTAACGGAAAACTTATAGGAATAATGCACTACCCCAATGAGGGAAGATACGCTTGGCACAAACACATTATCGGCGGCGTTTCTGACGTTGGCGGAAGTGATGCTATTGTGGAATCTATTGCCTGTATTCCATCCCCCGATGGTGAGGTTTATGAATTGTGGCTTATTGTTAAAAGATATATTGACGGTCAAACGGTAAGATATATCGAATACATGAGAAAATATTACGAAGACGACATGACGCTAGAAACTGATTGGGCATTTTGTGATTCGGCGGTTGTTTATGATGGGGCTTTAACAGACACTGTATCTGGACTTGGCCATCTTGAAGGTGAAGAAGTTAAGGTTATGGTTGATGGAAAATCACACCCAAATCTTACAGTAACTGGCGGCGTTGTAACTCTTGCAAACAACGTAGAAGGTGAACAAATTCAGGTTGGTTTACCGATTGTGTGGCGCTTGGTGACACGGGAGCTTGAGCAAAAAACAAGGGATTCTGACACGGCGCAAGGTAAGAACAAAACCGTATCCGACTTGGTTGTTCGGTTTCTTAATACTCTTGGCTTTAAATATGGAATTAAAGACAATGCAACGACAGAATATAATTTTAATCAGACGTTTGTTTACGATGAAAAAACTCCGCTGTTCTCTGGTGATACTGAATCATTGGTTATGCCGTTTGGTTCTAGCACAAACGTTCAGATGGAGTTTAAGGGGGACACAGTGTTCCCAGCTTGTATTGTGGCACATATGTATAAAATGAAAGTCGCGCCATGATTATAGCTGTTCCTATGCTCTCATGTCATGGTGATGGGTTCGAATTGCAGGACGGTCAATTTGAACTTAAAGATGATATTATGTCTGACGGTTATTGGGAAATGTTAGAAAGCCTACCAAATTCTTATGCTGCCACAAAAGATGGGGTTGTTATTGGGTTCTTTGGTCTTGTTCCACAGTCTGAACACAGGGCGCTTGGTTGGGCGTTAATAGGCAAAAACTGTGTGCCATCTGATTTTGTAAAATTTACAAGAGGCGTAAGAGAATATATTGATGCGTCTGGTTTTAAGCGTGTAGAAATTGTTATTCGGGATGGGTTTCAAAATGGTCATAGATGGGCGAAAATGCTAGGCTTTCATTGCGAAACACCGCGACCTATGTTAAATTGGTTTAAGAGTGGTATTGGGGCTTTTTTGTATTCGAGGTGTTATGAATGACTGGTATTGAAACGGCATTGGTTGGTTCGGCGTTAGCGTCATCAACAGCGGGGGCAAGTGCGGTAGGGTTGTTAGGAGCGGGGGGCGTATTTGCCCCCGCTGCTGGTTCGTTGTTCACAGGATTTTCAGCACTAAGCACAATAGGAACTGTAGCATCTATAGGTCAATCTTTCTTTGGGATGCAATCACAATCAGCACAAACTCAAGCGGCACAGGTTGAAGCTAAGACAAACGCCGCGATTGATGCGACAAACACAGCCAGAAAAATCACAGCACAAAAGCGTGAATCATATCTACGAGCAGGCTCTCAAAAAGCATCTGCAGCGGCCTTGGGTAGGTCTGATAGCGGTAACGTTTTGGATATTATGGCAGACTCATTATCACAGGAAGAAGCTGCAATCTTGGGTTTAAAAGCAACGAATGACATAAATCAAGCGCAATACAAATCATCCATCAAAGCATCTAAGTCGTCTAACAAACTACAAACATATTCTGGTATTTTGTCAGGCGTCAATAAACTTGTATCTGCATAGAGGAATAAATGCCTAGAATAGAAACATTATCTTCTGGTGTTGGACAAATAGAAACACGGGCAACTGCAAGCTCTCTGGTTGATACACGAGGTATGGAATCTTTAAGCAACAGCCTTGGTGAAATTTCCGATACGTTTAAAAAAATGGAAATTGATGAGCAACAAATCCAAGCGGCTCGTGTGTTGTCAGAGGCTAGACAGCAATGGATGTTTGATTTTGATAAGCGTAAAACAGAGGCAGAAACAAACGGGACATATCAAGGATTTACACAGTCCTTTCAAAAAGATTATCGCGCATGGATGCCTAATGCAGTCAAAGGTATTCGTAACAAAGACGTTGCGGCTAGGCTTGAGCTTAGTCTTATGGATTTGGAAACGTCATTTCTTGGTGATGCAATATCTTATGAATCTTCACAAAGAGGTAAGATATTAAAAGAGAATTATGCCCAAGCCCTTGCGTTACCAAAAGTTCAAATCGACGCTGCTAGAACACCAGAGGAAGTCGATGACGCTTATTTTCAGGCGCAAGGTGTCATTGATATGTTGCCCGATGGTGAGCTTAAAAAAGAAGGCTTGGCTGATATAAACGCAGTTAAATTAAATAAACAAACCGAGATGGTTTTGTTAAGGGTTGATGATTACGATAAGGTTCTAAATGAAATAGACCAAAATGAATTTGTAACTGGCGACCAAAAAAAGGCACTTGGATTTAATTTGAATCAAGCAAGAGAAGCTGGTTATAGCAAAATCGTATCCAACACAAATGAAGAGCTTGCGTTCCTTGAAAAGAAAGCAGAAGCTGGTGCGCTTGAAGGTGATTACGCTTCACCATTGTTGTCTGAAATAGATAAACTACCTGACGATATGCCAGAAAAAAAAGAAGTTGTTGATAGAATTTTAAGCATTGAAAACCTAAATAAAAACATAAAACTTATGGCTGATATGAATGATGCCGAATATTCACAGCTAGAAGAAAGCATGGCAAACTCTGGTAATCCTAATGATTATGAGAATGTCTATAATTTGGCCCTAGCCAGAGAAAAATACAAAGAAAATTTGTCAAAAGATTTTGCTGGCACTGTTATGGCGCAAACTCCAATGGCAAGAAAAGCCTATGAAAATTATTCAAAAGCCTTGGCAGATAATTCTGATGTTGGTGTAAAAAACCAGAAACAAGCGTTTGATGTTTATGCCTCATACCTTGAAACAAAAGCTGATAAACTTGGAATATCAAGAACTAATATAAATCTGATGCCTGAAAAAGAACTACAGTCTTTAGTAGGAGATATTGAATCTTCTTACGATAAGAGGGATGGGTATTTGCAAGTTAGTCAAAAAATGACACAACTTCAAGAAACATACGGACCACGTTTTAAATCTGTTATGCGGGAATTATCTAACAAATCGCCAGAGTTGGGCGCATTATCTATTATTCCAAGAATACAAGATAACTTGGGTAGGAATGTTCAACAGGTTAAGAACGATATAATTCGTGCCATTACTTTGCCTAAAGTAGATAAAGAAATTTACGGCAAAATATTGCCAGCAGATGTAACAATTTTTTATGAGAACTCAACCTATAAAGATATTTCAAACGAGTTTACTCAATCTAATATGGCAGATGAAAAAAAGTACAGGGAATTTGCTTATGAGAATTTAGCCAAAATGTATATGGTTAGAGATGGAAAGTCAGCATCAACAGCGGCAGAAGAAGCTGCTAAAGTTGTGTATGGTGACGTTGATGTATTTAAAAATATCATATTCCCTGTATCAAAGAAAAACACAATAGACCAAATTTATATGGGTGGTATGAGGGCATTAAAAATTTCTCCATACATACAACCTCTTGATGAGTCTAAAAAATTTGAAATGGATATGATAAAAGAAAGCCCAGAGGATTATATTGAATTTGTTGCGTCAAAGGATGGTGATGGTATTATGCCAGTATGGTTAAATACTTTGCAACAGGACCCTGTTGTCAACTCTGAAACTGGTCAGCCATTTGTTTTTAAATGGAACGATGCTGAATTGGCTGGTAAAAATATTCCCATACCAAGGAAGCGCCCAAAACCCCCATTGGAATCAACTATAGATTATATGAAAGAATAAATTGGCAGAAGATAATTTCTTTCTTTTAGGTGGCGAAACACAAACATCAAACACGACAATCTTTGATGTTCCAGTACCATTGTCTAAATCTGTTGGTGCTAGTTTTGCAAGAGCTTATGAAGATAATCCGTTTTATAAAATAATTGAAAAATCACTTGAGCCTGAAACTGGTAAAACCTTATCTCGTGATAAAGCGTTAAAGATTGCTCAAGATTTAAATATACCTATTACGATTGATGAAGATACGATATCGTCTGACGCGCTCCAGTTTCGCTTATCAAGACAAGCTAGAACACAGCAGTATGAGAGAACGCAAGCTAGACAAAAGGATGGTTTTGTTGCCACAGCACTTGGCATAGGTGCAGGATTTGCCGCTGGTGTAACAGACCCAATAAATTTTGGTACGGCCTTTGTTCCATTTTTGGGGCCAGCAAGATATTCGGCTATTCTTGCTAAAGCCGCCACACCTATTCAGAGACTTGCAATTCGCGCTGGTGTCGGGGCTGTTGAGGGCGGAGCTATCACAGCGGCAATAGAGCCAGCAAACTATGCCGTATCACGTTCTCTTGGTGATGATTATACTGGTTATGACTCCTTTATGAACATTGCCTTTGGTACTGGATTAAGTGCGGGGTTTGCTGGTGGTGGCGGACTAATTGCTGACGGCTTGCAAAAATCATTTGGTGGGGCAATCAATAACATCCCACCAAAAGCGCGTGCTGAAATACAGCAAGCCGCAGCCCATGTTTTGTTGCGTGATGGTGATGTTGATATTAAGCCATTATTAAATGCAGAGTTGAAGGCTAGGTTGCTATACGACCTTAATGAAATACCAAAAGTAAAAGGTATTCAAAACGAAACACCAATATCCTTGGCGCGTAAAAAAGCACTGGCGCAGTTAATGAAAGATAGCCCTGAATTAAAAAACAGGATTGATGAGCTTGAATTAAAGGTTGGTAAAAATCCTTATGAACGTGCCTTAAATGACTACAACGAAGCGCAAAACTTTCAGGCAAAAACCCCAGAAGATGAGGTTGTAAAATCAGATAACCTACAAAGGCTTGAAGAGACATATGGAAAGGGCTTTAAGGATGAGGCTGATGCGTATGATGTTTATGCCAAAAAACAAGACAGCATAAATAATATAACGGATAGAAAGCGGATTAAAACCTTAACAAGAGAATCTGCCGACCTTGATAAAAAGTTTGGTGGAAGATTGTCGTCGGCTTATGAGGTTAAGCGCAATCGTGAGTTGGGTCTTGATGATGAATATAACGCCGCTAGGGATGAGCTTAAACGTATAAACGATTCGTCTGCGCTGCCTATTGAAATGCAAAGATTGAAAATGCAGGACATGGCACAACGTCAAGTCACAGTAGCGCGAGAAAATTTTGCAAGAACATCAATGGGAACAGCGCAAAAAATTATTGATAGGGATTCAACCGCCGCTGATAAAATCGTGCAGGATTTAAAAAATGAACCAGACATTGACGATGAATTGGTAGCAATGGAATCTGTTGTTCAGGAGTTTGAGCAACGCACAGGAATTAAACTTGATGTTGATGGTGAGGATTTTAATCCTAAAACAGTTGTTGATAGTATGAGAAAATACATAAATTGCATAAGGTCTTAAGATGGCAAACGAAGAAGTCTGTATATTAAATTTAGCTGGCCTTAATCCAACTGACCAAAAAGCAGTTAAGGAAAAGGCGGAGTCTATTCTAAAGACAGCCCGTGAAGTTGATAACATGGACTTTATAGAAGAAAAAATTAAAGAGTATGAAAAACTTCTTGATGCTGGAAAACAAATTCAAAAGCGCAATGCTATTTTAAACAGAATTAAAACTGCTGAAATTGTTGATTATTTAGATGGCTTTGGTGACAAGCTGGATGACGGTATCGTGGCTTTATGGGTAGGAACACAGAACGAGGTTAAGGGCGCTCGTGGCTCTGTCGGGGCTGCTGTTGATGTGTATCAAAACAAATATGTTAGCTTTTTAAGAGCCAAGTTATTAAAGGCCAATCTGTTTAAGGAATTTAAGAGTGGTGCATTTGACAAGGAAATATTTATTGCAAGGCACAGAATAGCAAATGGACAACCTCTTGATGGGCTGCCAAAAGAAGCCATAGAGATAGAGAAAATATTAAAAGATTTTAATGATGTTGTTTTGAGCGATACGAATAGGGCTGGTGGGTTTGTCGGTGAGGATAAAGAATATGTATCTACCCGTCACCACGATTCATACGCCATAAGAAAAGACAAAGAAGGCTGGATTAAATTTAATGAAGAGCGACTTGATTGGGATAGGTCATTGGTCGGATTACCAGAGTCAGAGCGACTTGCAGCACTAACTCGTCAAGCCAAAGAGTTTTCGTCGGGCGTTCATATTACTAGCGAGATGACACAAGAGGGTGTTGGTGGGTTGGGATTTTCTTCACTGGCAAAAAAACTCTCAAAGAGCAGGGTATATCATTTTAAAACACCAGAAGATGAATACGACTATATGATTAAATATGGCGGCGGTAGTTTATTCTCGAATGTTATTGGTAATATACAAACTAAGGCCCCAAGCATTGCAATCATGAAAAAGCTGGGGCCAAATGCAGAAGCTAATTTTGATAGGGCGGTAAACATTGTTCTTGATAAATTAAAGAAAAGCCCTGACCTTGACCATGACGGGCTGATGAAAAAGGTTGAGGCTAAAAAATCATACGTTAAGGAAAACGTCATACCAGTTGTTACTGGACGCTCTTCTATTGCTGGTAATGAAGTGGGTGCTGTTGTTGAGAGCGCTGTACTTGCAATACAAAGAACGGCATCCTTGGGCGGGTCTGCTTTTACCAGTTTGATTGGCGACCCTGTTGCGGGTGCGTTTAACGCTGGACGACTTAATTCAAAAAGTGGTGTGGTTAATTTTGGCACGGTAGCGAATGAATGGGTAAGAATGATACGTTCTCTTGGAGAGGATTTATCAGACCCAGAAGTACAAGATATGTTAGCCGATATGGCAATTACAAATGATTATATGATAGCCAATTTGAACCCAAGATTTTCAGAGAACGCTGTATTCATGGGGCAAGCTGAAAGAAAAATCCAAAACTTTGAAAACAAATTCTTTTTTTGGAACGGTCAATATTTTGTTGATAGTAGGTTTAGATGGGGTACGGCGCTTGGGCTTGCTACAAGAATAGGTAGAAATGCAGGCACAGAGTTTGATAATTTAGGTCAGGGTTATAAGCGTTTGTTTGATACACACTCAATCTCAAAAACGGATTGGGATATAGCAAGACAGTCAACTAAGAAATTTAGAGACTACGATGTTCTATCTATTGAAGGTGTTAAAAATCTACCAGACAATGTTATTGATAAAGCAATTATTGAAAACGGCAAGAAGCCATCGAAGTTTCAAAGGGATTATTATAAGGATGAGCTTATTGATAAATTCCGTGGTCTTATGCAAGACCAGCAGGGTTATTCAATTCTTGCTGCTGATTATCGTTTGCGCTCCATGATGTTTGGAAATTCTAAGAGAGGTACGGCGCTTGGATTTATGCGGCGTGCGTTCTGGCAATTTAAACAATTCCCAGCATCATTCGCGCAAAAGGTTCTTGGCAGAGAGTTGTATTCTAATTCACCAATGCAAACAAAGATTGCGAATGTTGCAGCAGTTATAGCCTTAAGTACATTAGCTGGTTATGTTAATACAACATTATCTGACATCAGGAGTGGTAGAAAGCCTAAAGAATTTAGCGGGACAGTTGTTGGTGAAAGCCTTCTTCGTGGCGGAGGTCTTGGTATTTATTCAGACTTTCTCTACACGCTTTATAACGATAAGCACGGTCAAAGTCCCCTGTCTGTTCTGGGCGGCGCGACGTTTGCTGACGCCACCTTGTTTACAAAGTCTGTAGCTGGATTGATGCAGGGCGACACTGAAAAAGCTAGTGACAATGCTATGAGATTATTGACCACAAATATCCCATACCAAAACCACATTCTTTTAAAGCCAATTCTTGATTACGTTATGATGAACCAGATACGGGAATTTATATCAGAAGGCTCATTGCGTAGGGCTGAAAGACGACTAGACCGTGACTATGGACAGGAATATTTTGCTATGAAACCAAGCGAAACTATGTTGTTAAAATAATATAATTGTGTTAATTTTTAATGGGGTGATAAGATGACTTTTTCTACAGCAAATAATAAGGCTACATACACAGGAAATGGAGTTACTGTTGCTTTTTCTTTTCCATATCTATTTAAAGATAACGACCATTTAAAAGTTTATCTTGATGGGGTTTTGTCTGGAAGTGGATACAGTATAACAGGGGCTGGCAACCCTGCTGGCGGAACAGTGACATTCTCAACCGCTCCTGCAAACGGGGTATCTGTTGTATTGTTAAGACAAGTTCCGTATGTACAAGAAACAGACATTGTTGATTTTGACGGCAACCCAGCGCAGGTAACAGAGGACCAATTTGACTTGTGTGTTATGATGGCAAGCCAGTTAAATGAAATTGGTGCAAGAACAATTACGGTTCCAGTTGATGTAACCATTACCTCAAACGAAGTTTCTGGCACGATAGATTCGACAACTAGATTGATGGCTCTTTCCACCTCTGGTCCATCGACTATCGAACTTGCAGACATATCAACAGAACTTGATACTGTTATAACTGGAGTGGTTTCAGGCCAAGTCCTAACATGGAACGGAACTAATTGGGTTAATGCCACTTCGTCGTTTACATCGGCGACAGCTAACATCAATATGAATTCAATTTATAAAATTGTAAATATGGCCAATCCGTCTAATTCACAAGACGCTGCTACCAAGGCTTATGTTGATGGTATTGTTGATTCTCCTAAAGGAAGATTAACCCTTACCACAGCAACACCAATAACTACGGTAGATGTTACTGCGGCAACCACGTTGTATTACACACCGTATCAAGGCAACACTATTGCTCTTTACACTGGTTCCGTGTGGGCTGTGTCAACTTTATCGGAAATATCAATAGCAGTTCCAGCAACAACCAACCAAATGTATGACGTGTTTGTATATAGTAATTCTGGAACATTAACGCTTGAACTTACAGCTTGGACAAACGACACGACAAGAGCGACAGCATTGACTTTGCAAAACGGTGTGCTTGTTAAATCTGGTGCAACAACACGGCGTTATGTGGGTTCGATTAGAACAACTTCGGTATCTGGCCAATTAGAAGACAGTAAAAAATACCGTGGTGTGTGGAACTATTACAACCGTGTAGGAAAAGCACTAAGGGCGAATGACGCCACAGCGTCTTGGACTTATGCCACAGCGACATGGAGAGCGGCAAATTCAAACACGACACTAGGGACTGCACGGGTTGGATTGGTTGTTGGTGTATCAGAAGATAGTGTTGATGCCACATATCAATGTGCGGCCGTTTCTGGCGGCGGAGCGGAAGGCATGATGGGGATTGGCATCAATTCAACAACAACCGATAGCTCGACATCTTCGGGTGTTTCTGGACAAGCAAATGTGTCTTCTTCCCAAGCTGATTATGATGATTTTTTAGCTATTGGATTTAATTATATTCAAGCCCTTGAGTATGCTACGGGTGCGACAATGACATTTTACGGCGTTAAGAATACAGCTTTTAGGTCTGGATTAAGTGGAAAGGTTAATTGCTAATGCTTAGAGCGCGTTCAAGAGCAAGAGGCGGCACAAGCGGCGCATCGTTTACGCCTGCATCCATATCTGGCCTACAGCTATGGCTTGATGCTAACGATACAGCCACGATTACGCATTCGGGCGGTTCAGTTTCACAGTGGAACGATAAGTCTGGAAATGGGTATCATGCCACACAAGGGACTGGTTCAAACCAGCCAACGACAAACACGCGCACAATTAATGGCCGAAATGTTTTAGACTTTGTTGCTGGCCTTAGTTATATGTCGTTACCGTCTGGGATGCTTTCATTTGGTGTAAATGATTGGACGCATATTGTAGTGCTTGCTACTGACACGACAGTATCAGCACAGAGGGTTATATCTGGTATAGGTACGGGAGCTGCTCTAACTCACGGTGTTTTTTATCACACAGCCAATATTGCCAACGCAAGGCAGGGGGTTGGTATATCCGCATCGTCGTCTGGAGGATTAAACACAAATGTAAATGTTCTTGCTGGCCGCAGGTCTGGCTCGACGCTGCAAGCGTATCTTAATGGAAATGAATTTTCAGGTAGTAGCGCGTCCGCAGTAAATGATACACTAACCGCCTTCACTATTGGTTCAACAACAACAACCGTGGATGGTCGCATAGCTGAAATTTTAAGCTATTCAAGAAGCATATCCGACAGTGAGTACAACGACATTGGCAACAACCACATCGCACCAAAATGGGGTATCACATGGACAAACATATAATCCTTGAATTTGACACTAAAGCAAAAGCCCAAACCTGTCTTGCAGTTATCAACCAACTGGCGGCGGCGTACTGGGAAAGCCAAGGGTACACGGTACTAGATACGCCCGAAGGGAAAGCCCTTGTTGGTAAAAACGCCGCCACTGGTCAGGATATGCCAGACAGTGAAAAAACAATCACATGGGACGTTGTTCAACTGTCCCCTGATAACACCTATTACTTTTCTGACCCTGCTCAAAACCCTAACTTTTCCCTATGGATGGAACGCGCAACTGCTATGGGTTATGTGTTTGACGGGGTTCAAAGAGAAATGCCTAGCGAATGGGAAGCGCGTGAATGAATTGGAGCGCGTTAAAGGTGGGGTGTTGCGTGGTGCTTTTTATGTTGATAACACTTGAAGTGACGCGCTGGCTATTGGGAATTTAACGGTACGGATTGGGTTTTGGTGTAAAATGAACGAAGATGCATTGAATAAAATATTTAGAGCGCTGGGCAATATCGAGGGAAAACTTGATACAGTTATTGAAACGGTTGATAGCCACGCAGAACAAATCTCTGGCTTAGAAAAGGTAAAAACCCAAGCCCTTACCCTTGTGGGATTCGTTACCTTTGCTATGACCTTTGGGTGGGATTGGGTTAAGCATAAACTAGGGATTACATGATACTCATTATCCCCTACATGGCATGGCTTAGTAGAATGTCAGGCGGTGGATGGCCTAAGTTACCCTGGGGATTAGACCAGTGGTTATATGCGCTCCCTATCCTCTTATTTTGGCCACTGATAGGCTATTGGGCTATCCCTGCTTATATCACCCTTGTCATTACAAAACGCATGGGAACGCGCCAGTATCTCGATGGTGGTACATGGACAGGCACTATAAGAAAGCCAAACAATATAGACTTTCTTATCTCATGGCTTAAAGAAAGCGTAAACCCAAAGACCTACGATTTTATCGGTAATACGGTCATGGGGTTAATCCAAGTCCTTATCCCCTCAATCATCCTTATGGCGCACGGCTTAGAAGGGTATGCCCTATTGGTCGGCGGTGCTATGAGAGGGTTTGCGTATGCCATAGGATGGGGCATTGATACCAAGGAAGGCTCTAGGCTTGGTGAAATTCTATCTGGTGCATTTGTTGGTTATGGGGTATGGTTGTGTCTATGACATTTAAGCTATCCAAACGGTCACTTGATAACTTAGAAGGCGTGCATCCCGCCTTGGTTACAGTGATAAAACGCGCCATACAAATAACGCCTATAGACTTTGCCGTTATTGACGGGCTTCGGACAATAGAAGAGCAAAAAAAGCTATTTGAAGCGGGCGCAACCAAAACCATGAATAGCCGCCATTTGACAGGCCACGCGGTGGACATAGCCCCGTTTGTCAACGGAAGGCTTAGATGGGATTGGCCTTTATTCCACAAACTCGCCAAAGCCGTAAAGGATGCCGCCGCAGAGGATAATATCAAAATAGTCTGGGGCGGTGATTGGAAATTTAAAGACGGCCCTCATTTTGAACTTGACCGTAGGTGGTATAAGTAGTAATATAAATTCTAACATAGGGGAATATCATGGAATTTTTAAACGCAGAAGTATTACAACTAGCTCTCGCCATTATCGGCGGAGTTGTTACTATCGCATCTGCAATCGTCAAAATCACGCCATCCCAAAACGATGATGCTATTCTAGCCAAGGTTCTTGCCTTCCTAGATTACTTCTCTGTCATTCCCAAAAAGTAAAATATGTTTAAATCTCCTTTCATTATCTTAGCCGCCGTGGGAGTCGTTACCCTCGGCGGTTATTTTATGTTCCAAAACGCCCTAAGCCAAGCGGCCAAAGAAGCTACGCTAAAATGCGAGTTAGCCCACAAAAACCAAGCCATAGAAGCGGCCAAAGAAGCGGACAAAGACAAAGAAAGCATTGAAGATGAAGTACGCAAGATTGATGATATTGATGCCTATGGTCTTAGTCTTGGCATCCTGCGCCCAGACAGTGACCGTTGACACTTATTGTGTTCGGGCAAAAAAGATAACTTTCCACAAAGATGATACGCCAAAGACAAAAAGACAGATTGTGGAGAATGAGATTATGCGGAGAAAAACGTGTGTATCCTCCGCATAAGTTATAACAAGTTTATCGGGGTATAATCAAAACCTAACATTCACACCCTTAAACGAATGATTGCATCCACGGCATTCCCATTGCTGTCTCTTTGTGGTTTTCTGATAATAATAACCATTCTTAACTGTGTCCGCGCTTGAGCATACTGGACAGATACCCTCAACCCTTTTGCCCTTAACGTCCACCACGGGGGCTTTGACATTCATGTCTGGGTGGGTTGTGTGATACGGCGCAAGTGCCTTGTAAAGCTGTCTGGTGACTTCTACGTCTTGTTTATTGTATTGCCGCATATATGCGTGGGCTTCGGTATCTCCGTCCAGTACAGCGTCCCAATCTGGCGAATCGTCTTTTTGGTCTATCTGGAAAAATTTAGCGACATAGCGCAGTTTATTGGAAGTGAATTTAAAATACTTACGGGCGATTTTTAGGGTGTCTATGGATTGTTTTTGGCCTATCGGTGGAAGTTTGTAATAAGCCGCCCGTGTGTTGAATTTCTTCAAGTCAAACGCATCCATATTATGCCCCACGATATAGTCCGCTTGGCTTAGGACTTCATGGAATTGACGTACAATCTCATAGTCGTTTAGCGGGTTCTTTGGAGATACGGCTATACACTTAACGGGTTCGTCATTAAACGCCCAAGCGACTGAAAGCATAGTCCAGTCTCGCTCTATTGTTTCGGGGTCAAATCGTTTAATTTTAACAGACAAATCGTAGGCTCTATATTTTATGTCTATAGATGATGTTTCAATATCCCAATAAAGGATTTGAGGTGTTTTAGATTTATCTTTGATACACGAAATATTTATCATGTTCCCCACGTCAATACCCTACCACAATTAACCACGTTATGATAGGGTATATATGGGGGTGAATATGGGTGACGTATATGATTTTAACACAGGTCAAAAGGTCATTATTAAGCGCATCCCCAAGCGTAAGGATACGGTCACATTAATTGAATCCCTGTATCAGCGCAGACATCAAATCTCTGATTTAATCATTATCTACAACGATAAAATCCATGGTCAGGTGGGGTTTGGCCTAGCGTGTAAAGAGGATATGGACAGGCGGATACTTCACTCGTACCTGAACGATTACATGTCTCTTTATTCCGATGTTGGCTTTGAGGATGAATAATGTTCCCGCAATGCCCTTAATTCTATCAAAGTCATAATCAGTTTGGTTTCAATCTCGTTAAAATGAAACTCTGTGCTTTCGGGCTGTACTTTTTCGGTACAGTATTTCATGCGCTTTTTAATTTGGTCTACAAGGTCAAGCATATTATCCTCATTTTGTATAGTGTTCTGGCAAGGTATTCTCACGAGTAACCTCATGTCCCCTTAAGGACGTGCATTATTACCATAGGCACTACACAAAAAGACGCCCAAGGGTCATACTAGTACTAAGCCAGCATCGGACGACCTTGGGAACTTAATTTAACTTACCCCCATACACAAAACAAGTCAATACATGACCATATCCATCCCAAGTCCATGCGGTTAGCGGCTTGGAATGATAACAGCCGAATATGTGCTTAGTCATCCCACAATTCCTTGAAT
>ERZ869921.240-NODE-240-length-37132-cov-7.120560_pt1 | contig 37132 bp, 50 predicted proteins | sample MGYA00579310_ERZ869921 | MGnify/ENA primary metagenome ERZ869921 (study PRJEB32216, sample SAMN09231816) | wastewater metagenome | place: USA: Maryland | collected 2016-06-21 | study: EMG produced TPA metagenomics assembly of the PRJNA472060 data set (Reclaimed... | reverse complement strand
CGAGGGGATCACTTTCACCCTCCCCCGGAACATCGCATGAACGCAGATCCATCCCCATCCTATCAACAACGCGTCGTCTACTGGAAACATCCCGGCGCTCGCAACACATACACGGCCGCAACATTCGACGACGCCTTCGCCTTGATCCTTCGGGACCCGAAGTCGCTGATCCGAAGCCTTTATCATTTCAACTCCCTCGCGAAATGGCACACGGCCGATCATTATGACGACTACATCGGAGGGCTCGTCGCGTATCTGTATGAGCGATTTCACGAGAAGAGAGAGGAGTTCCTTTCGATGTTCAATGGCGGCACATTTCTTTTCTATTTGGTCAACCTGACCCGAAAGCAAATGATGAGCAAGGAAGGCCACACGAGGAAATTCGGTTCGACCGGAGCGGAATCGATCGACGACGAGAATTTCTCTCTCCCTCCTTCTGGGGAGATCGATATCGATCATGATGAGGAGAACGAAGTCTCCCTCGAATTGCACGAGCCGGATGTGATCAAGTTCATTCTCCGTTCGCCCGCGTTCAACGAATTCGCCCCGGAGCGGATCGACATTTATCTCCGATGGTTCGAGCAAACCCGGACCAATCTCAAACGCGTTCCGATCTCCGCGTTCGCGCGGGAGCACGATATAAACGAACGCGAAGTCCGTGCCGCTATCTCCGGCATCAACCGGGTCCTCCGAAAAGAGATCAACCGAATCAAGTCCATATGATCGATCTCGTTCATTCCCTCATTCTTCCTCTCTCGATCGCATATGTCGTCATCGAGGCGCGGAACCTCCTCTCGGACCTCTGGGAATTCCATCAACGCGACCGAAAGCCTTTGCGAACGGCGGTCTACTTCTTCTCGAAGGTTACCGAATGCAGCAAATGCGCCGGGTTCTGGTGCGGTCTTGCGCTCTCCCAATCCTTGCCGATAGCGGTTGTTTGCTCCGTGTTGTTCGATGTGTTCGACCGCTTCCGGATGCGCTATCTCTGAGGCGTTCTCCGTTTCGTATTTATCGAACGCAATGCAGATCACCACCGTGCAACAATTCCGGGACATCAAGGCCGGTTCCGAGGTCGAGACGTTCACGCCCGAAGCGGTGGTCACGATCATCTATCTCTACCAGACCTATATCGACAACCGGCACATTTGCCGGACCTGTTCCTCGACGCTCGTCCAAGTACGCAACGGGCTCCGCGATCTATACGAACGCATCCGGGGCGATTGGGAACCGGTTCTCGACGAGATGAATCGTCAAGCCGTCGTCGATTACAAATCCCAATCGGGCGGAACATCCAACGAATGAGCGACGACGCGAATAGCTGGAGGGATCATTCCCGGTTCGTGTTGTCGGCTCTTGAACGTCTGGACAAGCAACTCGACGCATTGCGGATCGAATTGTCCCGGGCGTCGGTGGACATCTCCCGTCATGAATCATTCGCAACAACGATCGGAGAACTCGACAAACGCATCCGGGAGATCCAAAAGGATATCGCCGATCACGAGAGCGATGTCAAAGAGGCGGTCAAGTCCCTCGAACAAGATGACCAGACGCAAGCGACCAAGACGGACGAGAAGCTCTCCGCGATCGATAAGAAGCTCGACGAGTTGTTCCAATACATGCACAAGAGCAAGACCGTTGCTTGGATCATCGCATCGATCGTCGGAGCGATCGTCGGGATGTTCGGTCTTGATCTCAAAGACATATTGAAATGAGAAGGACGAAGAAGATCAACGGGCATTATCGCAAACGGAAAAAGAACGCGCCTCAGTTCGGCACGGTTGCGGAGATGCTTGCGCACAAGGCGGAGCAATGTCGGAAGGCATCGAACGAGAACCCGTTGCATCAATACCGGGGCGTTCCTCCGGAGGATCCAACGATCAAGGCGATCAAGATATTGATCGAGAAGGTCGAGGAGAAGGTCGTGCAGGACATAATAAGGTCAAATGAGGAGGAAGGGGGAGAGAACACATAATTCGCCCTATTGACGCGGTCTTCCGTATTTATCGACGTGGCCGATCAACCCCTCTCATATCAACTCCTTCCGATCAAAAAGAAGGTGTTCGTCTTGGAGTTCCTGCGATCGGGTTGCAACGCATTCATCACAATGAAGAACCTCAATCCCAACGACTCCGATCAGACCAACTCCGCAAGGGCATCGCGTATGATGTCGGACGAAGGAGTCCAAGCCGCGATCTCCGACAAGCTCGATCAACGCCTCGTCAAACATGACACCTCCCGGGAGGCAATGACCGCTCGTCTCTTCGATCTGATCGCGGATGTTGCCAACCTCCCGGAGAGCAAACAACGGATCTCTCATTTGAAATTCATCCTCGACGTATATGGTCAGATCGCCAAGATCTCCGGGCTCAATCAAACGAAGCATACGCACGATCACAATCATCGATCGATCGTCGTCAACATCAACGACGTCGATCACGAGGGCAACGTCATCGAAGGGAAGGCGGAGAGCGTTGATTGTGCCCGTCTGGAGGAGGGAGACCCCGGTCAATTGGCGATCTCGTTCCCGTCTGTTCATGCCGTGCCGTACACGCTGGAGGAGTTGCTCTCCGATGACCTCCCGGATGATATGGGAAACCCTGACAACTCGTCAGAGGAGGACCCCGTTTGATATACGATTTGATATACCGGGGCTATTGTGCTCCGGAAAGCCGCGTCAATTGCGGAAGAGTTCTAGTCCCTGACACGCTAAGGAGAGGGAATTCCGGGGGAACTTAGGATCCAAGCTCCCGGATTGCCTCCTTTGCCTGACGATGGACATCCGATGTCTCATCATACGCCCGGGCCACCGTCTCCAGTGCTTCGGTCATTTGCCGGGCGGATAGGTGTTCCCTCCCTTTGCGCACAAGAGAAGGGAGTTCCGCTTCGTGATGTTCCGCGAGATAACGGCCGTGAGCATCAAAGACCGACAAGGTCCATTGATTGCCGTCATGCTTCAATGTTGCACGACGGACGAGCGGGTCGAAGTGGGGTAATGCCATACCCAAACCTAACAACGACCCCGGGAACCGCCCAAATCCTCGATTTAAGACACGTTCTCCCCCGGGAGGGACCTCCGTTATCATCAAAGGACTTATGATGATCCTTGCGGGATTATGCCCAATGGGAGAAACGGACGGTCATTGTCCGTTTCGATAGGAGGAAGTACATGCGGAACGATATCGCGTCCGAGATGTCAGGGCTACGCCGTAGCATCCGGGAGACGATAGGTTTCTTGAGCACCGATGCGGGGCGGTCCGAGTCCGCTCGATAGACCTTGTGCGCGATCAGCTCTTGAGCGAAGTCCTTGCGGATCTCCGGGGTCTTGAATCGGATCGTCTTCTCCTTGATCGCTTGAGCTAAACGGAAATAACATTGATCTTTTAGGGAGGCGAAGGGTTCTCCGTTCAATGCCCGGTTGTTGGCCCGGAAATCGACCGCGCCTTTGAAGTGAGCGATCAACGTAGCGGACGACGTACCATCGATCACGACGTTACGGATGGGAACGCGGTTCTCCGAGATGATCCTCTTCACGTCGGCTATCTGTTCGAGCGGGTCGCGTTGTTTCCAGATCCAGACCCGGTCGAGGATCATCCCTCTCCAGAGGCAAACGCATGAACGATCTTTTCCCAAGTACGCCGGATCCCACGAAACGAACGGTTCTTTCGCATCGATCCCGTCCGTTGTCCACTCGAAACAATCATGAACGTCCGCATCGGTCACGAGATCAAAATCCGTTGTCGTTGCGTGCCAGTCGCCAAGTACGCGAGAGGCGTATAGTTGCGGCCCGAGGATCTCGATGGTCAAAAGGGCCTTCGCCTCGTCCGGGAGCTTCGGGTTGTCCTTTGGCAAGGCGGGAACGTACTTGATCGAGTCCGGGAGATGGCCCGATTCCCACGCGAGATAGATGTCATCATAGACCCAATTCTTCGTCGGGTTGGTAACGAGTAGACATTTCGGTCCGAACGGCGGAAGTCGGTGTCTGAGGCGTTGCATTATCGTGCGATAAGCGGTGATCGAGATCTCGCCGCATTCGTCTATGAGACATCCGCTCAGGTCAACACCACCAAGGGAGATGAACTCCTCGTCTCCTTCCTTCACGTCGAGTTGTTTCAAGATGATCTCGCTCTCTTCCTGTTCGTCAATGCTGATCTTGATCGTATTCGTTGACTGGTTCCAGCCCGTCATGAGCTTATCGAGGATGCCTAAGTCCTTCGCGACCTTCTTCAATGTGATCACGGTCGAGATCCTCAGATCGGACAATTGCTTCCGACCGATCAACCATCGCGTCCCGGGGTATGTGATCGCAGCCCAGAGAATGAAGAAGCATCCGAGGTAACTCTTTCCTCCGCCTACTCCGCCTCCGTATACGATCGTATGGATCCCCTTTGTCCGTAGGTATTTGAACGCTTCGGTCTGCTTTGGGTGCAGATCGATGTTCATCACGAGTTGATCCTCTCTCTGTTGTTGCGGGTTCTGCTTCTTCACCCGGATAAATACCGTCCGTCGCGTCGCGTATTTATCGGGGAAGGCGAACGGCATTCATGCCGCGTCGCTTCCCTACAATGACCACCATCGAACACAACGGACAACAATTCGAGGCGTACTCCTCAATACACGAGATGACCGTAGGCGATTTCGTTGACCTGCTATCCCTCATTCGCAGCGGAGCCGACACGTCAACGCTCGACTACCAACTCTCTATGATGGCGATCATCTCCCGGATCCCGAGGGAATCTCTGGAGACGATGGACCTTGCGCGTTTTGCGCAATTAGGGGAGATCCTGTCTTTTGATCCCTTTGAGATTCCCGAGTTCGTTTCGCCCGAGGAGATCGGTCAAGGGACGGACAAGGCGGAATCCTCATTTGAACTCGACGGAGAGGTCTACCATTGGCAACCGAACTATCCGTTCTCCCAAGTGGGCATCGCGTCCAAGGTTGAGGACATCCTTCGCGGTCGTGATTTGCTGGAGATGCTTCATTGGGTGCTCGCGATATGTGCATATCGCAAAGGGGAAACCTTCGATCACGAAGCATTGGAGAGCAAGGCGCGGAAGATGGCGGAGGTTCCCGTCTCCGTGGTCATGAAGCAGCTTTTTTTTTCATCGGATCGAGATCGAAATGCTATGACCTACATCGCGGCCTTTTCAAAAAAGGAAAGAGCGAAAGCGGTCGCGTGAAGGATATCCTCTCGCGTTGGAATTGGTATCGAACGATCGCCGACATCACGCAAGACGGACACCTCGGGCGAACATCGGAGGAGGTGGAACTTCAACCGATGCACGTTGTGCTCCGACATCTCGCATTCCTTCAAGACATGCAACTCGTCGAGAAGCTCAAAGCTCAGGAGGCGCCCCGGGTGGTGAACCGGTGAGGGAGAGCAAGCGTGATCGGAGGCGCGATAGCGTCGGCGTGCGTAGCCGGGTGATCCGCAGGATCCGGAGGCGCTATCGCGCCTCCGTATTTATCGACTCATGAGCAACAACTATCGAGCGGTCATCACGCCGCGCTCCCTTTTACAGATCATCACGGCGGCGGCCGAAACGGATCCTCGCGTTGCAACTTGTCGTCTCTCCGATACGTTCGCGGCCGAAGCGAAATCCGATGATCCCGTTCCGTTGCTCTTGGTGGAATTCGACCGGAGCACGATCGAACAAAAGGGAACGCTCAATTCCATCGATTGGAGAGTTTACGTTGCGTGCTTCGTGAAACGTCGGATCGACGGGGACAATTTGATCGAAGGTCAAAGCGAATCGTGGAACATCCTTCTCGATCTGTTCTATCGCTTGAAGAATTCCGATGTCCTCCGCGATCTCGGGATCTCGCTCCCGAAGGATAACGCAACGCCGATCTCCTTGCCGTCGAGTTTGCACCGTCAAGACTACATCGGATGGAACCTTGAACTCCTTTTCCGCACGCCGTTAACGCTGACCGCTTGCGATATCCCCGGAGGAGATCTCCCGGATTACGGACTCGCCTATTCCGGCTCTCCCGTTGTTGGGAATCAATACCTCACATGTGCGACCCTCGGGTCTTGTTCGCTGATATCCGACATGCTCGCATCGATCGCCGCTCTAAGCGGAGGAACCGGATCGACAACGTATGTCCAACCCGGAAGCAACACCACAACCGGAGGGACCGCAACACGTCCGACGGTCAACGTCGTCTCGGATCCCGTGTTCGGCGATGTGACCGTGAACAATCTGATCGCTCAAACGCTGATCTCCTCGCCTCAGATCGACGCGGAATATATCGGCGCCAACATCGCCACGCTCAACGAACTGACCGCAACGACCGTCACGACGGGAACAATTCACGTCACAAAGAACCTCTTTGTGGGCGATCCGGCGGAAGAGATCTTCGGGCCGACCTATGTCCAGCCCGGCGTGAACACCACCACCGGAGGAACGATCACGCGTCCGACGGTGGACGTTATAGCGGATCCCACATTTACCGATGTGACCGCTTCCTCGTTGCTCGTTGGAACCATCAACGCAACGACGCTCGGAGCGGGAACCATCAACGGAGGACTATTGATATCGGGCGGAACGGAGCTATCGACGATCTTCCTGCGATCACGAACGAGGATCATTCCCGGGATCAACACCACAACGGGAGGAACATTCGGAGCGCAAACGGTGGGAGTTATTGCCGATCCGATCTTCGATTCCGTCTCCGCTGGATCCGGCGTCATCAACGGAACGCTGAACGTGGGCAGCGTCAACGCCGGGGCGATCGATGCTTCGTTCCTCTATTCGGGAGGAACGGATCTCGCCTCTCTCCTGACGGGCGGATCCCGAACGATGGGCGTTCGCACCTCGACCGCAACAACGATCACGCCCGCTCTCTCGGATGCGAACGGATTGCTCATTGCATCCGCTGCAACGGCGATCACCGTGTTGATCCCTGCGAATACGACGGTCGCATTTCCAATCGGAACTCAGATCATGTTCGAGCAAGGATCGACCGGGCAAGTGAGGTTCTCCGCTTCGACCGGCGCGGTCCTGAATAGCTACGGCAACGCATATAATCACGTCGGTCAATACGCGACATCGTTCATCACGAAAAAGACCGCGAATAGTTGGGTCCTCGATGGCAATCTAACAACTCTAAATCTCTGATCGATGTCCTACAACTACGGATCCCGTTATGCAAATCTCCCCTTGACTATGTTCAAGGAATACACCACATCGACTACGTGGGACAAACCCGAAGGCTTAAAGGCTATTTGGGTATTTGTCGGCGGAGCTGGCGGAGGTGGTGGTTGCGGCAGGCGTAGCGATGCCGGTGCCGCGCGTGCTACTGGCGGGTCCGGCGAAGGCGGAGCAGCCGTATGGATGTGGATACCAGCTTCGAGCCTCGGATCTCCCGGTTCAACCCAAACCATCACGATAGGCGCTGGCGGAGCCGGAGGAGCCGCTGGTAGTGGAACAGGAACAGGAAACGGCAATTCAGGGTCCAAGGGTGGAGATAGCTCCTTTGGCGCCTTTGCTATTGCCGAGGGTGGTGGCGGCGGAATTGGTGGCACCTCCACCAATAATGCGGGAATAACTAGGGTAGCTGGTCGCGCGTCGGCATCGACGCCGAGATACGCCCCTTTCGCCGTGAGCGGACAAATACGCAACGGCAGCTTTACCGCTGCGGTTGTTGGGGTTAACGGGTCCAATGGATTCGACACGCTGTATGCTGGAGCATCTGGCGGGTCCGGTGGAGGAGGTGGCGCTGCTGGTGGATCCGGTGGCGGATGCTTTGACTTGGGTTCGCTAACAGCAGGCCCGGCCAGTGGGTCGAACGGGGTGGATGACGTGGCTTTGAATGTAATTTTTTGGCAACTTGCTACCAAAGGGCCGGGTACTGGCGGCGCAGGATCTGCAGGTGTCAACTCAGGCGCCTCAGCTAATGCTGGTAACGGCGGGCGTATGGCTGGCGGCGGCGGATCCGGTGTTGGTTTCAGCGGCTTCGGTAAGGGTGGCAATGGAGGGGATGGGTTGATATTGGTACTAGAAATTTACTGACATGGGAAAACACTTGATCATTAAAGACGGGATCGTTATCGATTCCATTGTATGGGACAACGATACCGAATGGACATATCCGTTCGATCATGACGAAATCGTCGAGAGCGAACAAGGCGGTATTGGCTGGAGCTATATCGAGGGAACGTTCCTCCCTCCTATTTCAAACGAACCCGAACCCGAATGATCCGCGCGTTGATGCTCGATTTGCAAGACCTTTTGAAAAAAGAGGGAGCGGACTTCGCGGAAGATCTCCGGCGTCAAGTTCCTCGCGCGTCCGGCTCTCTTTATGATTCCGTCGAAGGAGATCTCAAGACGCGGGGTGATGTGTTGTCGATCGAGATCTCCGCTAATGAATCGCTCGGATACATCGAGAGAGGGAGAAAGCCGAACGGCGTTCCTCCTCCAACCGGGGCGATCGCCGCTTGGTTGCAGGATATCGGGAAGGACCCGAAACTCGCGTTCGTTGTTGCGCGAAGCATTGGAAAGAAGGGAATCCCTCCTCGTCCGCACGTAAAGAGAACGATCGAGAGGAACGAAGCGGTGATCGGTCAACGGATAGAAGCTCTCCTCGGGGAACACGTAAAGATCGAGGGAGCGAACTTGATCAAGCGTCTATTCCAAGTCGGTTGATCGCGTCCGGGAACGCTTCCGTATTTATTGGCGATGGCCCTCTCGATACTTCAATCCCCCGCGTCATACACGTTCGCCCGGCAACCGACCGTCTTTCTCCTGAAGGATGCGGCAAACGTCAACAAACAAGGTTTCTCCTTTGTTGCCTCTCTCTTTGACGAGAACGGCGATTTGATCGTCTCGATGAACATCCCGAAGCGGCCCGTCAACGGGTTCGGTCTGGTGGATCTCTCGGACTATCTCTCCGCCTATGTGAACGAGGAAGAGGACATCGTCCCGGGAGCGAACGAGTTCCTCCGGGCGCCGAACTTCGCGCGGAATTACACGATACAATTCGGAGAGAAGAGCGACCTCTTTACGTACTTCGATTATGGGTTCGGACCGGCCGGGAAGACGCTCCTCTCCTCCGCAACCGATCGTCATGACTTCGTCGTTTCGGACCGCGTTCTCGTGACCCAAGATCCCGGATATCTATACCCATCGCTCGACGGCGAACAAGTGGTCATCTCCGTTCCGGATGAATTCTCGATCGTGCTCGACCTGTCCTTTCCCGGGGTAGGTCCGGCATCCCCCGGATCGGTCCGTCACATCAACGGAGAGTCCATCGTCTATACCGGGATAACCGGTTTTACTGGAGTCACCATCGCGGGAGCAATTCCCCGGGAGGAGTTCACGGAATACGGTTCGACCCGGTTCGTTCCTTCTTCCTCGACCGCATCATGTGACATCATGACTCTTTGCCCTGACGGGTTCCGCGTGAAGCTCGACTCTCAAATGTTCGTCCCCGTGCCGAACTTGATCTCGACGTTGACTTATATGCGGATCACAACAAAGAACGCGGCCGGGACGACCCTCGGGGTCTACGGATGGCAGATCGATTCGGCGATCCGGTTCTCTGACCTCCCGTTCGTTTTCGCGCCTTGCGGCCCGGCAAATCTGACGGATCAAAACAATACGTGGTCCGGTCCTACATCGGACATCTTCGCGGGCGTTGATCATTATTATGTGGGGTTCATGCAGAACTCCTCCGCTTCCGATGATCCCGTGATCTCGACGCGAGAGATGCGGATCGACATCGATGATCGATGCGACCCGTTTCAGGAATCGTTCACCCTCCTTTTCTGCGATGCTCTCGGGGCTTGGTCTCCCTTCACGTTCAACTCCCGTTCGGACGAGGTACATCAAACGAAAAAGGATGTGTTCCTCCGTTCCGACTTCGGTCGAATTCAATCGGAAGCATACAACTACTCGAACAAGCGACGCGGCCTAGAGGTATACAACGCGGAGCATGTGCGGACGTATGTTGTGCGCTCCGATTGGATGACAACGGAAGAGAGCGAATACTTCGTCCAATGTTTCACGGCAGCGCGTGCATTCTGGTGTAAGAGTGCAACGAAGTTCCTCCCGATCATCTTGTCGGACGGAAAGGTCGAACGCCTCAAGCCGGAACAAGAGGACGACCCGACGATGATCCGTTATGAGATCTCGTTCGCGTTGGCCTACGCCGAACCGCCTCGCGTCTGATCCGGGAACGCCTCCTCGTATTTATCGGGGCATATGGCGAATCAGATCATCCTATTCCGAAAAGAAGAAGTTCCAATACAACCGCATTGGTTGCGATTGACGAACCCGCAATTCGAGAACGCATCGTCCACCCCGGGCGATTGGCAATGCCCGTCCGGGGATTGGCAATGGATCGGCCAAGGCTATGCGTCGTTCAATGGCAGCGCATCGAACCGGCTGATCCAGTATCTCCAGAACCCGCCTCTCGCGGCGACATACTATGACGTGACCGTTTCGGTGACGAACCTCTCGACCGGCGCCGTTGGTGTATTCCTTGGCGATGATCGTGTCGGTGTTGTGAGCGGGTCCGGCGTTCATCATTTCTCTTATCGGTGTCCCGAGATCGTTCAGGTGAGCCGCATTGTATTCGTCCCGATGGACCTCGGGAGCGGATGGTTTGACGGTCGCATCCAATCGATCGGCGTGTCGCAAGATGTTTCCCTTTACTCGGGTCCCCGGGATTATCGTTATGAGCCGTCCGCTTATCTCGACATGAGCGACGACGAGAGATTGGGCATCACTTACAAAGTCTCCGATGTGAAATCCATCGGCAAGAGGTTCGGCGCTTTCTCTCGTTCGTTCACCTTGCCCGGAACGCCCGGGAACAAACGCGCTCTCTCGTTTTTGCACGCGGCCGAATCTTCGTTGACGCCTCGCATCTACGATCCCCGGAACAAGACGAAAGCGACCCTCATTTGCAACGATTCGCAAGTGATGACGGGATTCCTTTCCCTTCGCGACATCACCGTCGAAAACGGAGAGACGCGTTTCTCCGTTGAACTCGTCGGGGATGATTTCGGCTTGATCAACGAGATCAAGGGACAGAAGTTGAGCGACCTCGATCTCTCCGCTCTCGATCACCGGTTGACGCTGGATTCAATTCGCAATAGCTGGAGCGCCAATAGCTGGAGCAATCTCGGGTTCACGTACCCAATATTTCCGCAGTTCGGCGTTGATGTGTACACGGTGCGGGATTCGTTCCGTCCGGCATACCAACAGAGGCGCCTTCTTCACGAATTGATCGTTCAGAACGGCTATAACTACTCCCTCTCCGCTGATCTCGCGGCGATGAGCGATTCGGTGTTTCACGCGCCTATCGGAAAAAAGCCATCCGCTCGACAAGATGACCTCGACAATGAACGCGTCACGTTCACCGACGACGCGGATCAAGTATGGAACACGGTCATGATGTTGGACGGACAAGATTATTCCGTCGATTGGGCGTCGAACGTCGCGAACTGGACAACGCCGAACGTCGTCGATCCCGGAAGTAATTCCGAGAACGGCTATTTCATCGCCCCGCATACCGGAACGTTCTCTCTTGATGTTGCCGCCTATGCCGATCTCGTCGTCAATTCCGGCGTCAACGCGGAACAATATGCTCCCCGGGTCGATGCGCCGATGTTCGAGATAGGAATTCGGGACGTTGATAGCGGCCAAGTCTTGGCGGTATGCCCGGCGTATTACTTCCCGCAAACGTTGACCCCTTCTTTATCCGTCTCCGATCATCTCTTCTCCGCATCAACGACCATCCAACTAAATGCGGGGCAAAAGGTCATCATGTACGGGGCCACGAAAGCCCATTGCGTATATCGAACGACTTCGTCGGTACCTGCTTATTACGTGCGCCCGTTCGCCGGAATGACCGTGAAGTCTTCCTCTTCCTCTTGGTCGATCTATCCAACGCCGGGAACGCCCGTTCTGGAGGGAATGAGCGTCGTTGCCGCCGATTGGCTGAAGGATACATCATGCGAATCCTTTCTCTCGGATTATTGCAAATTATACAACGCCTACGTCATTCCGGACCGCGATAATCCGCGCCTCCTGAACATCCAATCCCGGACGGCTTTCTATGATACATCCTACGTCATAGATCGGAGCGGACGCGTTGACATGTCGTCCCCTATTGTGACGGAATACATGTCCGAGATTTCGTCGTCTGTTGTGAACTTGAGCTATCGAAAGGCGACGGACGAGTTCAACAAATACTATTCGGAGAACGTCGCCGGAGGCAAGGAATACGGATCGAAGGAATTCGCCTACTCGACCGATCTGTATAACGATACATCCGAGATCCGCTTGGCGGTCTACTCCCCGACCCCGGTCCTCCGGGATGCCGCGAATCGATGGCTCCCGGCCGCGTTGATGAACGCGTCGGAGAATCAAACAAAGCTCCTTGTTCGTTCGACGGCATCAACGGAGACATCCCTCCCGATCGAATACTATGACGAGATCGCGCGTGAATCGTTCACGTTCGTTCAACCGTACTATCACACCACGCTGCACACTGACAGCGTAACGGACCCGACGTTCGATCTCAACTTCGGAGAGGTCGATCTCGCGTTGACGAACGTTCCTCTCGCGTTGACATCAGCGAACGGGTTCAATCGATTCTATCGTGACCAACTCGAACTCTACAAGTCGAGCCGAATGTTCACGATTTACATGCGTCTATCGAACGCCGATGTACGCGAACACCTCGATCACCTGTCCGCGCGGATATGGATTTCCGATCTGAACAATTGGTTCCAACTCGTGCAAATCACGGATCACGACCCGACCAAAGGCGAACGTTCACTTTGCAAAGTCATGCTCCTCGAATGCGGTCCGTCGGAACTCCGCATCAATGCACATCACGTCTATACCGCATCAACGGCAACGCACGCCGTGAATCCCGTGATGGGCGGAGAGCTATCATCTCCGGGCATTCTGGGAGGAAGCAACTCCTCCTCCCCGACGAACGTGTTCAATAGCGGGAATCCAACCGGCCCGGGCCGCGTCGGAGGCGTTGGGAACACCGTCACGGGCTCGGGGAATACGGTATCAAATGGAACCGGGTCGGTGTTCATCCAAGGCAATGACAACCGGGTCGGGAGCGGTCTTTCCGGCGTGACGATCTTCGGTTCCGGAGTAACGGCCACAACCTCGAACTCTTACTATTTCGGCTCGAATTACACGTTCAACAATAGCGGAGCGACCTTCTTCGGTTCGCCCTCTGGAGCGACCATCGGTCCGACTTATGCCACGTTCTACGGACCGTCCGGCGTGACGATCAATCATACGGGAATAACGATCGGACCGAACACCTACATCACCTCGTCCGGGATCACGATCGGAGGTCAAACGCTGGAGAACACATATGTCCAGCCCGGGACCAACATCATGACAGGGGGAACGCCTTCACGCCCTATTGTGAGCGTCGTTCCTTCGCCGGTGTTCTCGTCCATCACCGCGACGACCATCTTCTCGGGAGCCGTTGACCTGTCTCTCCTGTTGACCGGAGGAACATCAACGCGCGTCCAACCCGGAACGAACATCGTCACGGGCGGAACGGCATCGGTCCCAATCATTTCGACGACGCTCAACCCGGTCTTTTCGGCGGTCAGCGCGACGACGAGATTCACCGTTGGATCTGTTGTTGTTGCCGCTTCCGGGATCACGATATCGGGATCCTCTTTGCAGGGATTGCCGGTCGGTACGGATGGACAAATGCTCTACAACACCTCCGGCATATGGGGCGCCCGCGATATGGGGATCCGCGTTGCCGCGAACGCTTCGGATTGGTTCCGCTTCGGGGACAGCACGAACACCGTAACGACCTCCTCCCTCTGGAGCGGGATCGTTGGAGGATTCCTCAATTCGATCGGCGGATATGCGATCAGCTCAACGATCCTCGGGGGCGCATTGAATACCGTCAGCCTTGGCCCGGGGAATCAATCCTCCGCGATCATCTCCTCTCTCTCTTCTTCCATTTTGTCCGCAACGACTTCCGCTCTATTGGGCGGGGCCACGAACACAATGGAGGAGGGAGCGTCGAGCGTTCTAGTGGGCGGAGAGAACAACGTCATCAAATCGTCGTCCCTCTCATTCGTTGCGGGCGGAAATGCGAATCAGATCTCGGCGTCAACGTTCGGGTTTGCCTCGTTCGCAACGATCATCGGCGGATCTACGAATCGAAATTTTGATTCAAACAAATCCGCGATCATCGGAGGGGAGAACAATACGATCTCCGGAGCAACGGGATCGGCCATAATCGCGGCGTCCGGCGTGACCGCAACGCGCGCGTTCACCCTTTTTACCAATGCGCTCGACGTGCAACAAGTGATCGACCTTCGACCGCTCACCGGGGCAACACCGACGCAAAGGGACGGCCGTTTGTTCATGAGCGGATCGACCCTTTATTGCGGCTCCGCTGGAGTCTGGAGAGCGGTCCAGTTCGTGTAATCGGTCAACGTATTTATCCGCGCGGGGGATGGTCATCATGCACCATCCCCCCGCGCGTGAATGGCAGAGAAGAAGATCGTCTATGTGCTCGATGTTGATACCTCCGGGGTCAACGTTTCGTCAGCGGCAAAGAGCCTCGAATCGCTCAAAAAGAAGATCCTTGAAACGGAGTTGCAAGCCGCAACGCTGCGAAAGGAAATGCGCAACGGATCGAAGTCGATCGAAGAAGTTGCCGGTCCCATCTCCCAGCACGAAGCACGCCTCAAGAGTCTACGCGAAGCGTATCTCAAGAGCACGCAACAGGCGGCCGGGCTGCAATCATTCACGGAGAAAATAGGATCCCAGTTCGCGCAAGCGATCGGACCTCTGGAGGGATTCATGTCCGGACTCTCGAAGCTCGGGCCGATCGGCGGAACGCTTGGCGCCTTGGTCGGAACGGTGAACGATATCTCGTCCACCTTGACGAACATGTTCGCGGCCGGGAAGAAAGGGAGCGAAGGCGTTGAACAGGTCGCGAAGTCTTCCGCCAATGCGGAGAAGGCAGCGGAATCCGCAAAGGACGAGGTCAAGGATTTAGGCGACACGATCGCCAAGACGGAACCTCAAGCGAAGAAGGGAGCCGAATCACTGGATCATGTTGCGAAGGCGGAGGATAACGTCGCCGATCAAAGCGACGACGCCGTCGCGGGGATCAAAGACGTATCCAAGGCGCTCGACAAGATGGACGATGTCGCCAATGATAGCGGCGCACATTTGGACTCCCTCGCGAAGTTCACCAACAACACGACGGGAGCCGCAAAGGGAGCCGCTGGAGGCATCGGGGGAATGATGTCAGCCCTCGGACCGGCCGGTCTGGTAGTTGGGCTTGCCGTCGGTGCAATAGCGGCCCTTGGGAAAGCTTTGTTCGAGACGGCCGCTCACATTGAACAGGTAGAGAAAAAAGCGGAACAACTCTACGGAGACGCTTTCCCCAAGATCCAAGCCGCTGCCCTCGCCAACGCGAACGATCTCGGCATCACAAGTACGCGTTACCTAGAATTAGCAAGCGCCCAACAGGTCGTCTTTTCATCGTTGGGACTGACGGCGACTCAGATGGTCGATCTCACCCCGAAGCTTCTGGAGGCAGCGGACAACCTCGCAGACTTCACGGGAAACGGTCTGGATACCGCGTCGGCTATGGGCATTTTGACGTCAGCCGTGCGCGGTAATTTGAAGGGTTTACAGGAGTTGGGCATTGCCGTTCGACGCAAACCCGAGGAGTTGAAGGCGATGTCAGATGCGATCTACGAAGCGGGCGGAGTAACGCATGACCAAGCAGAGGCGCTCGGATCTCTTCAATTGGTGTTGGACGGAGTCGGCAAGGAAGCGGCAAAGTTCGGGTCGGGACAAAAGACCATCGCCGATAACGCAGACAGGGCGGCCGCATCGGTCGAGGAACAAAAGGACCGGCTCGCGAAGGGTTTGATCCCGGCGTTCCAATTGTGGTCCCGGGTGGTGGGAGACACGAGCGAAGCTCTTGCGAATTTGTTGGGCGTTCCTCCAGTGAATTCCGAAGCGGACAAGGCAGCGGAAGAGCAGGCGAAGTATAACGCCGAACTCGATAAACAAGTCACAAGCGACGCGGTTGTCGGAGCGTCAATGGAGAAGTTGATCGAGACGCGCGAACGCTTGAACAAAGCGGTCGAGTCATTCAAGGCGAAAGGATTCACGGAGGACGTCGCCATAACGGAGGAGTCGATCCGTTTGCTTGAGAGCGAGATCTCGTTGCGCAATGAAGCGACAGCCGCAGCCGAAGCAGCCGCAAAGAAGAAGAAGGAAGAAGAGGACGCGGTCGCAAAGCTCGGGCTCTCTTACGAAGCATTGACGCTAAAACTTGCGGGGCTGAACGAGATCCGCAAAGACATTCAGGACAGCGATAAGACCGCGATCGCAGCGTCGAACAAGGAGATCGCGGAAGTAGAGAAACGGCTCAAGGCATTCGACCGGCAAAAGGTCGGCATGAGCGCTCTTGCAACGGCTCAAAAGACGTTCGCCGAATCGCAAGCTCAACTCGCGCTCGCCTATGAGATCACAAACATTAAGATCAACGACGCTCTCTCCGATGGGTTGATCTCTCAAGAGGACGCGCAACGTATGCTCCTCGATGCGGAGGTCGCAAATATCGCCGCGCGTTTGCAGGCGAAGGAAACTCTCGCGACGGCCGACAAGCGGTTGACCGCCGATGAAAAGAAGAACATCCTCGAACTGAACGAGGCGCTGAACAAGTCGAAGAAAGCGGTCGAAGATTATGGGAAATCGATCGCCGATAATGTCCGGGACCGGGAGGCAACAATCCGCATCAACCTAGAAACGGCGGATGCGAATCTCGACAAGGTCGTCGCGGACATCATAGCGACGGACGAATTGACCGCGTCGTTCGATTTGGCATTCAACACCATCGCGAACGACTTCGGAGCGGACATCCGGGAGGAACTCAAAGCGGCCGCGCAACAAGGGACGATCGACTTCGAGGGCTTGCGGCTGAACATCGATACGTCCGTCGGAAAGGATGGCATCGATGAACAATTGAAGTTGATTGAATCGCTTCGGACGGCCTATGAAAAGTTCCGTCTGGAGACGGACCGGAACAAGCTCCAGTTGATCGCGAAGGAGGATCAAATCGCGTTGGATGCGGCGAAGGCATCGCTCGACGATCTGAAAAAGAAACTAGAAGATCTCCGTCAGGACAACCGGGAGAAGATCGAACTCGGAATCGATGTTCCGCAAGCGGATCTCGACAAGGTGGACGAGCTGCAAAAGGACATCAAAGATCTCGAAGGAAAGGTCGTCGAGGTGAAGGTCAAGGTTGCGGCCGATACGTCCGCTCTTGATGTCGCGAAAACGAAGATCGACGCGGTCGGAGAACCTGTAACGGAAGAGAAGGAAACACAATCAGATTCCCTCCTGAAGTCCCTCGGGCTCGACGAGGAATCCGCATCGTTCGCTATCAATGCCGCAAAGGATCTCGTTCAACAGATCTCCGATGTGATACTCGAAGGCCAGACCAACCGCATAGAGAGAACCCTCGAATTGGATCTCGCAGCAAGTCAACAACAGTTCGACGCAAACATCGCGGGTTTACAGGCGAACCTTCAGGCCGGGCAGATCACACAAGATGAGTTCAATCGCCGCAAGCTGGAGGCGGAGAAGACCGCCGAAGCGCAACGCGTTGTCGCGCAAAAGAAGGCGTTCGAGCAAAAGCAGAAAGTCGCACGGGCGGAGGCTGCCGTTCAATTCGCGTTGGAACTCGTGGGGCTCGCAACATCGGCCGCGCCTTTGGGCGTTGCCGGTCCATTGTTCTACGGATTGCAAGCCGCCATCGCGACCGCGAGATATGCGGCCGCAAGAATTGCGATTGATCAACAGAAATTCGCCGAAGGAGGCGTCGTTGAACTGGCGCAAGGCGGAGCGGTCAATCGGATCAAGAGCGTCCGGGGAACCGCGCTCGTCAATCTTCGCCGTCGCATCGATCCTAATGCGGAGGATGTTTCGACAGGGACCGTTCTCAAGGGGGCATCTCATGCCGAAGGCGGCATCGATGCGGTCGTCGGCGGTCAAAGAACCGTATCGCTGGAGGGCGACGAAATAGTCATCAACAAGAGGTCGTCGAAGCTCTTCCGAGAGGAGCTTTCGCGGATCAATTCATACCAAGGATGGGGCCGCGCATTCGCGCAAGGGGGCATCGTCAACGCAACGAACGCTCCCTCCTATTCCGCGCCGGTCTATCATGCTCCGACTTTCACGTTGCCGAAGGTGTTCCAATCCTTCGCCCGGGGCGGCATTGTTCCCGCGATTTATGCGGACGGCGGTCAAGTCTCATTGATGCCCTCCGCCGGACTTGTGGCGAACCGGCAACAACTGGAGCAAGCGATCCAGCAACAAACGGAGACGGCTCCAATTGTTCAACAGGTGGAACGCAATCCTATCGAAATCGAATTCTCGATCTCCCAGTTCGAGCAACAACAATCACGAATGCGAAAGCAGGAAAGCCGCGTCTCTTATGGCGGTTGAGATCTCCTAACGTGCGCAGCCGGGAGGTTGTGTGCATAGCCACAACCTCCCGTATTTATCCATCCAATGAAGAAAGCACTACCGACCCTCGAATTCGTTCTCTCTGGAGAGGACGACGGCGTTCTCCGCAATTCCCTCGTCAGCGATCCGGCGAACGAAACGCATTGGATCGCATTGTCCAAAGAAGAGCCCGTCATCAAATTCGCCCGGGACGAGATGAAGAGAAACATCTCCGGACCTCTTCTCATTCCGGAGCAACGCATTCGCAGGAACGGCGGAGCCGATGGTCCTTTCCTCGGATACTTCAGCAAAGAGACGATCGAGGAGGTCGCTCGCAAGTACGCGAAGGGGCTCAAGTTCGCTCAAGTGAACATCCAACATCGCGACGAAACCGAAGGCGTCTATGTGATCGAACAATGGATCACCTCGACCCGTGACAAGTCTCAGGACCTCGGATTCGATCTTCCTCCCGGCTCTCTGTTTGTCACGATGCATGTCGAGAACGATGCGGTATGGAATCGCGTCATGAGCGGCGAACTCCGGGGCTTTTCCATCGAGGGAAGATTCGGAACCGCAGCCGTCGAAGCATCGGTCGAAACGCCCGAGGCGCCGAAGGAAAAGACCGAACAAGATCTCGTCGAGGAGTTCATGACTTCGCTCACATCGGACGACATGACCGACGACGAGAAACTCGATCTGATCAAGAAAATTCTCCTCGACGCGCAAAAGTGATCAAGTGCCGTATTTATCATCTACGCTATCAAATCAATTCTATTCAATGAACATCAAACAACTCGCGCTCGACCTCTATGCGAAGATCATGCAGGCCAAGCAAACGGAAGCGGAGACGAAAGTCGAAGCGACCGAAGAAGTGAAACCGGAGATCCCGGTGAAGTTGGCGGAAGAAGCGGCCCCGGCCGATGCTCCAGCCGCTGACGCAAAAGATGAGGCGACCATCGAACAAAGAGTCGCCGATCTCGAAACCGCGATCAAGCAGGTGTTCGAGATGATCGACAAGCTCGGCGCTCCGAAAGAGGATGTCGAGATGAGCAAGCAGATCGAAGGTCTGAAGACCGAGATCGAAGCTCAAAAGGCGGAACTCGAAAAGTTCGCCGCTCAACCTGACGGAAAGGTTGCCAAGAAAAAGAAGGAAGTAAAGACCCCGGAGATCGAGCACGCCGGATTGAAACGTTTGCTCGCCTAATCGCTTATCACCCCTTAACAATCCCTATCAACTATGCCCGCTAACGTATCCGCACTTTCGACCTATGTCGATATGAACCGAAAGGAGTTGCTCGCGAAATCAATCGCCGGAGCGAACTCCTTCCAAACCTCTTTTGTTGAGATCATCTCCGGCATCAAACCCGGAACGAGCGTTCTCCGCAAGTTCATCGCAAATACTCCGTCCTACAACTGGGACGCCGGTTGCGGCGAACCTTCCGGCTCGACGACCGTGTTCACGGAGAAATCTTTGAGCACGACTCTCGTGATGGTGGGCGATCAATGGTGCGCCGCTGATCTGACCGCGAAGCTCGCGAACTACATGCCCGCAGGCTCCGACCTCGAAGGTTTCGAGATCCCAAACGAAGTGATCGACGACATCGTCGCACAGATCGCACGCGACAACGCTCTCGCATTCTACCAAGCCGGACGCTCGACCGCTCCTTCCAACGGTGTATCGAACAACATGACCGGCGTCCTGAAGCGTTTGATCAATACTTCCTTGAGCGGAAGCACGTTCAAGCCGACCTCGACCTATACCGCGATCACCGCAACGAATGCAATTGCAGCCGTTGACGACTTCGTCGCAAACATCCCGGCCGCGATCCAAGGTCTTCAATTGGAAATGCGCGTTCCGACGGACTTCTTCAACGCGTTGAAGACCGCCTACCGTAACACCTACGGCGCCGGTTCTATGGAATTCGTTCCGGGCGTGATCGACAACTATAAACTGTTGGGTTACGACAACATTTTGGTCCGTCGCGACGATGGTCTCGCATCCTCGAAGGTTGCTCTCTTGAGCGTTGCCGACAAGGGGAATTTGATCCTGAACGTTGACGCCGAAGGCGATAGCGGAGAGGTTGCCGTTTGGTACGATAAGACCAAAGACAAGACGATGTACCGCATCAAGTTCGCTCTCGGAACTCAGATCAAATTCGAGACGGAGGTAGGTGTTTTGAACTACGGATCCGCGAACTAATCAATCAACCTTAACCCTTAAAATCCCCTATCAACTATGCCTTGCTATTCTGTCTCAGGTTTAACCTCTGTCTGCGATAACGGCGCCGCCGCTGGTATTCGCGGCCTCCGTATCGGAGCTTTCGATTACAACACTACTTGGAGCGCTAACACGTTGGGCTACATCGTCACGGGCTCAAGCCTGCCAACGATGTACCGCGTAACCGTTGCCGAAGAAAACTCCAGCCTCACGGAAGAAATGGTCGTGAACGCCAAAGTGAGAAACTACTCGTGGCGCTCAACCTTTGAACTGGTGATCGTTGGTCAATCACAATCCGCGATCACTTGGGTCAACCAAGTTGCAAGCGCCGGTATGGTGCTCGCGGTCGAAACCGAACAAGGTTCGATCAAGTTGCTCGGCCGCGTGAAACCCGTTCGCATCTCCGCAGGTAGCGCGAACGTTGGTGTTGCCGCTGGCGACGAGAACACGATCAAATTGAGTTTCAGCGTCGTTGGTCAGGAGTTGACTCCCGAGATCGGGACCGCCTTCGCGGCTACTTGGCTCGTGTAATTGCTTTAGTCTTTCATCGAAAGGGCCGCTCTTCACGGGGCGGCTCTTCTCGTTTATCAAATGCCCATCGTGTCCGTATTTATCATCAATGAAGCATCTATCAATCGGAACGAACGAGATCAAATTCGAGTTGCTGAGAGATAACATCTTCTTCCAACCGATCACGAACCTCTATTGCCTCCGTTGCTTCACGCATGACACCAAGGTCGAGAAGCTCGTTCTCGTGCGAGATATCTCCTCGCATCCCCGGAGCTATCAGACGTTCGCATTGACCGCAACAACGGGAACGGAATCACTTTCGGAAGCGGTTGTCAGCCTCGTCCCATTTGGTCAATGGGATCTCGCGGTCTATCCGGTGACGGGGAGCACGATCGCGGATGTTGACATGTCAATCCGCCTATACAACGGCTTTATCTATTCGCATCAATGATCGCATCAGCAACATCTATCACAAGCAATTTCGTTCAGTTCGCCGCGCAATACCCCGAACCGAAGTTCGATGTCAAGAGAGGCAAAGACTGGATCGAGTTCGGAGAAAAGAACGACCTCCCCTCTTTTGTCGAATCGTTGATCGATAAGAGTCCAGACCACGCGGCTATCCTGAACGGATGCATCGGTATGTGTATCGGGAATGGTGTTCCACGTCCCGAGAACAATCCAGCGGCCGAACGATTGTTCATGAACGGAGAGGCGAATCTTTCCGCTCCGAACGATATGAACGCGATTGCGTCGAAGTTGTTCCGCGATCTCGTCGTTCACGGAGCGGCCGCAATCAATGTCAGGTGGACAAAAAGCAAAACTCAGATCGCCGATTTCCATCACGTCCCCGTGTTCGACCTCCGCATCGATAAGGGAGAGGAAGACTTTTGGATCAGCGATAATTGGGCGAACATCAAAAAGAACGATCCCGAATTCTATCCCGGGTTCAACACGGAGGACGGAGGATCTCAGATCCTGTATTTGAAACTTCCATCCGCTCGTGATTACGTCTACGGAATGCCCGCATATTGGGCGGCACGTTCTGCGATCATGCTCCAATGGGGACTCTCGAAACACTACCTCAACAGGGTCGATAATTCTTTCGCACCGGCTGCGATCGTGTCCTTTACGGATTCGCCTCTTCCGGAAGAGCAAGACAAGATCCACAAGGCATTGAAGGCGTTTCATGCCGGGCCGGACGCTGAGAATAACGGAGGGTTCCTCGAACTCTACGGCGGAGGTGTGACCGTCACATCATTCACCGGAAGCGAAGGCCCGAAAGACTTTGCCGAATTCCAGAAAAACGCGGATCGAATGCTACTTTCTGCCCACCGGGTACCGGGGAAAGGTTCCATCTATGGGCTTGACCGTTCAGGAGGCGGAGGACTGGCGGGATCGAGAGAGGACATCTTGAACGAGGTTGAATTCTACCAAAAGACCGTGATCCGTTCGATCCAAAATGTTGTGTTGGGTGCGTTCAACCTTTTCGCATCGATCAACGGAGCCGGAGATTTCAAATTCGAGATCGATCCGTTCGTCATGTATGAGGACGACAAGATCACGACCGCGCAAGCCGGTTCCTCGAAGGTCGAAGGCGATGCTCCGGTTGATGCGAATGTTGCTCCCGCTGATAACGTGGCAGCGGCCGCGATGAACGGCTCTCAGGTGGACTCCCTCGTCGGCATTGTTGCGGGCGTTACGGCCGGGACCATATCTCGCGGCTCCGCCGTTCCGCTCATTCAAGCTTGTTTCCCATCTATCCCGCTCGACGCGATCAACGCAATGATCAACGGCGCATCCGGGGCAACTCCAATCAATCCGAACATCACACAATGACGAACCGACTCCTCGTCCCCCTTTCCGTTATCCTTGAAAACTCGAACATCCAAGGCAACGCGGAGCCGTCCACATTGGCGCAGGCCGAAAGGGAGGCGATGCGTATCGACTTGACCGGCATCCTCGGAACGAACCTTTTTGACTTGTTCGCGAACGCCGTTCAAGCGGACGGAACGTTGTCCGGGATCTCGACCATACAGGCGACGTTTTACTCCGACCATATTGTCCCTCTCCTGTCCAAGCAAACGGAAGCGGTCTACATGATGACGACTCATTATCAGATCTCGAACGTCGGGATCCAACAAACGAAATCCGACAACACCGCCCCGGCATCCGATAGCTCCGTTCGTGACTTGCACAAACGCGCGTTGAATGTTGTCGATGAATACGCATCCCGGGCGAAGGCGTTCATCCTTGCGGAAGGCAACGAAACGGATCTCGCGGATATCTACTATCAATGCCCGCAAAATGTGCGTCCGCAAACAAAGACGGGCACGAGCGGGATCTACACGGGGCGCTATCGTTGAGCGTCTTTGATGTGAGCGACAACTCGATCAATGATCCCGTCGAGGGTCTTGAGTTCCGCTAGGATTTCCTTCCCCAGTTCGCCGGACATCTCCGTTATGAAATGGAGGTTGTTCCGTCGCTTGTTGAACTTCTTCAGAACTTCCACCACGACCGAAGGCATCCCCAGCGCTTGCGTATAGGACGGATCCAACATCCTCGACATCGTTATCGTCTTCGGCTTGATGTCAGCTTTGGTAACACCTTCGGCGATCATGCGGGAGATCAATAACGGAGCGGCTTTTTGTTCAGCCTTCAGGAGTTTTCCCTTCGAGGTATTCTCGAACTCATGCACGACGTAGCCTTTGAAGATGAGATCCGCTTTTATGACGTTCTCGAATCCCGTCACGATCATTATCTCATCCGTAAGCCGATTGAACAGGTAAGGGGCCATCGCTTGGACGATAGCATTCGGGGTCGTGATCCCTTTCTTATGGTGATCATGAATCGCCTCAAGATGTTTCACGTCTTGGATCATCTTCGCCGCCTTGAACATCTCCGATCCGAAGACGGCAACGCTTTGCGCTAGGTAGAGGATGTGATCCGAGTTGTAAGCGGCCGCGAAATCGATCAAGTCGCTATCCGTCTCGAATTGTGTTCTCTCGTTCGTCATGACGCGAAGTATCGAACCGCCTTGATCATAAGCATGACCAGAATGATGATCCCGGCGATGACCAATCGCTCCCGGAACCGGGTCCAGTATCTCCCTTCCCAATCGTTCACGATGCCAAGTTCGCGGAATTCATCGCGGAACGTTGCGGAGTTGAGCATCCAATTTGATATACCTTTTGATATAACCAACACCCAGAAAAGAAGAAACCCCCTGATTTTCAGGGGGTTTCAAAAGCACATCGTAGCGCGGGGGACGCCAGTAAATGACCCTTTTGTGCTCAGGTCGCGGAACGTTGCGGGATCGAGCGGAATGATCGTTCTCCTTAGCGCGACGGGCGTTTCCGATATCTTTGCAGGAATTCCGCGTCTCCGTTGGGTTACCCCGATTTGATATAACATTTGATATAACTGGAGGTCCGGAGGTCATAGGTTCGATCCATCAAACAACGCAAAATGAACATCACCGCCGATCAGATCACCGCGAACATGATGGTCCAAAAAGAGATGGGGTACGTCATGTTATCTCTGAGCTACGGTTTCGCCGTCGAGGAAGGAGGAGTTCGGAAATACCGCCCCGTTCGCGTTATCGTTCCCGGGGTATCCTTCGGCCCCCAGCATTGGGAATCGGGCAAACGCGACGAGAAGGGGAAGAAGCTCCCGGCCGGGTTCACGCCGGACTATGTGCGCAAGCATCGAGCGGACTCCGCCCGCATGACCGGGATCATCGATGCGACGAAGGAGAAACTCGTCAAGACGTTCAACGAACTGGTCGAGGTGAACGGCTCCCTCCCCTCTCCCGAACAGATCCTCGGGCGTATGCGAGGAGAAGCTCCAAAAAAAGAAACCGCCGTTCGCTTGGTCAGCTATATCGACAAGTTCATCGAGAAGCATTGCGCATCGGAACGGACCGCTCTCAAGTTCATCGGCTTGCGTCGAATGGTCGAGGCAATGGAGGAAGCTCGTCGTCCGGGTATGCCGTTCGCAAAATATGCGCAAGGCTCCGGCGTCGTGTATTTGAGCACGGCATCGATCGAAGACTACGCCGATCTTTCTCTCATGCTCGATATGGCAACGACGGAGATCCCGCACACCTTCAATCATCAAGGCGTCGAGAAATTGAAGTTCTCAAAGAGCGGGAACCAGTATTCCAGCGCCACTAAAAACAAGTATCAAACGAATTTTTGCCTCGTGTTGCGCACGGCGAAGAAGGAAGGGAAAACGGTCAATCTCGATCCCGATTCGCTGGAGAAGGCGCCGAAAGTGAGCGACACGAAAAGCTATCTCCAGCCCAACGAAATCGCCGCTTGGATGCATTGCTCACATTATCATACGGGAGAACCTGTAACCCTTCACAATGGACAGGAGAACGCGCGGAAATTGTTCGGGATCGCCTTAATGACGGGCGTCCGATATGATGACATCTCCACCATCATAAGCCGGAAACCTCACCGGGTGGAGGGGACCGAGATCTCCTTCGATTGCATTTCGTACATGAGCAAAAAGACCGGGACGAAGGTTGCGATCCCGGTGTTCTATCACCTCGAAAAGATCCTCCAAGATCCACCGACCTTGATCACGAATCAGAAATTGAACGAGCATGTCAAAGAGATCGCGCGGTTGCTCGGATTGGACCGCCCCCAACACATCGTCACCACGAGAGCGAACGGAAATTTTGCAGAGGAGACGCTCCAATTGAATGAGGTGTTAAGCGTTCACGGTGCCCGCCGTTCGGCGTATACGACGCTCCTCTCGATGCCTCTTTTCCTGAGCCGTCAGATCGTGACCGCTTCAACGGGACACGTGATCGAGAAGAGCAACTCCGCCGATTTGGGATACCTCTCGCTAAAACCAGAGGGCGCAGCGGAGGCGTTGTTGATACAAGCGGCCCCGCGCGTTCACAAGCTCCCGTATAGGTTCTATACCGAAGCGGTCGCGAAGCAACTCGGAATCGATGAATCCAACAAACCCCAATAAATTCGCATCAATGACGCCCCGCTCCGCTATGTGCGCTCACCTTGGATGCGATAGCCTCAAGGATATGGAGGACAGCTATCGGTACCAACCGAAACCCCGGGAACGCCTCCCTCTCTATTCCGTAAATGAATGGATCTACACCTACGCGATCTCGACTCCGGGCGAAGGATGGGAACCCGACCCGGACCAATGGTTCGCGAAGCAAGCGAAGACGGTGATTTGGAGACAGAGACGGACCGAATGAACGCAACGAAGGCCGGAGGGAACAAGCAACCCTCCGGCCTTCTTCATTCATCACCTCCCTCCTTCACCTTGCGACCAAGACGACGGCGGCAACGCCCGCAACAACGGCGATCCACGTCTTCACCTTCCCTTGCTTCACCTTTCGATTGAGAGCGACGATTGTCGCGTCTTGGTCCTTTGCTATCGCGACAATATCCTCGACGTTCTCGTCGAGCAAATGGATCGTCGCTTGATCCCGTGTATGGACTTCGGTCAGGTCGTTGATCTGACCGTTCATAATAGCGATCTCCTTCGCCCGGGATGCGAACGCGTCGTCATGCGCAAGGATCAACGAATCGGAATAGAGAGAACGAACAACCGCGATCAACGCGGTCCGCTCTTGCTCCGGACGCATCACGAAATAGCGTTGACCATCCGATCCCAGACCGTACCCCGGCAACCGTTCGGACGCGCCGATCTCGATCGATATGCTTTGCGCATTCATCGCAACCGATGCGACAACCGCAATCATCAGCGTCGTCCGTCGAAGTATTCCCGCCATAATGCTACCCGTTCGATCTCGTCCGCATTCTCGACGGCCGCGAGCGCTTGCTTCTTCTTTCTCTGGAGGCGTTCGATGCGTTGCTCCAGAATTAGCGACTCCGCCTGTTGCGTCTCCAACTCCTTCGACTTCTTCGCGAACGCCAACATGTAGAACGATGCGGAATCCGTCAGCTCCGAAATCATCTTGTCGCGTTCGATTATCCTTGCCCGGAGTAATGCGTTGACCGCTCTCTCCTCTTGCCCGGGGTCACTCCAGAGAACGAACGCAAGAGCAACCGCAAGACCTGCGATCAACGAATATGTGATCACGCGTTCGTTCATGACACCTTTCGGAGCTTGGTCTTTGTCACCTTCTTCGCCTTCCGTCTTGCGATCTTCTCCGCCCGGAGCTTGCGCAGCTTGGCGCGGATGTCCTCCTCGAACGCTTCCCCTTTCATGTTCTCGATAAATACGTTGACCTCTTGCTCGTCGAACGTGTTGCTCTTCCCGGTGCGAATGCCCTCCAACGCCCCGATCTTTTTGAGGTCGATGATGTGTTCATCCGCGCACTGGAGAAGGAACATCACTCGTTCCGTCGTGATCCGCCCCGAGGACGGGACCACAACAGGAACCGGAACTCTCTCCATTGCCTCGACCATCTCCGCCCGGAGCAACGCATCACGAACAATCGTGACGGCCCGTTCCGGATCGATGCGATCGAGGATCAAGGAGAGAGCGGATATGCGTTCACGGAGGGTCATCATTGCGGAGAGATTTGATCTCCCCTATACCACGAGGTTCGGCGTCTTGGATAAAAGTTCGAGGTCACTTTCCGTCCCCGGGGAGATGCTCCCGGAGGACCGGGATCGACCACCAAGCGAACGGAACGACCATAAGCAGAACGAGAATGAAATAGATCCACGACTCCCAACATCCGGGAGCGGTCGCGATGTGCATGACCGCGCGGTTAACGGCATAGACCCCTACACAATAAACCGAAAGGATGCCCGCCTTCCCCGAGAATGCCCGGAGGCGGTCAACGCGGGCCGCTGGAGCCCCTATAGCTTGTAATAGGAACGACACCAACACCAACGCGATCGAGAGCACGAGAACGAATGCGAACACGTCATAGAGGACGAACGTCCATCCCGGCGAATACGCGGGCGGATGCTGGAGATATTGTCGGACTTGCTCGGGTGAATACATGTAATCAAATAGGGACGGAAAAGAGGGCGGGCATAGCGGGGACATGAGACCCGACCCGCCCTCTCCGACCGACATCATATCGAGGTCCAGCAGCAACAACCCTCCTCACTGACCGCTCGACCTTTCGCGTTCGCATTCTGCTTGATCTGATCGAGACGCCGTTCATATTCGCCCGGGGGCAATGCTTGAGCGTTCGCGCTGAGATCAGCGACGGACACTTGATAGGAGGCGCGAACCGAATCGTATTTCGATTGACATTCGGCCGCTGACGGTTCCTTCTTACAGGATAGCAAGAGGACAACGGCGATCGATATCGGTATGATTGAATTCGTCATGATGTCTCAGTTGTTATCGATCCAGAATTGTTCCATCGCCTTGACATTCGCGTTGACTTGCGCGGCCCATTGCTTCGGTGCGCGGATGACCATTTCATCCCAACCGAATCGGTCGGAGTAGATGACCTCTCCGCATTCGCCAAAATGCCGGGGAGTGAATCGACCGCCGTTCCAAACGCGAACCGAAACGCCTCCTCCGACGTGGTATTTGAATTCCGCCCGGTAGTTGTCAAACGGTTTACCGACGAGGGTCTTCGCGTATGACTTAGCGCGTGTTATTGTTGATGCTTGTATCATGATCGTGAGGGATTGTTTATTGTTCCTGAACGTCTCCCGCGATGATTGATAAGAACTTCTCGCGTTCAACCCTTTCCTCGCAGTCATGCACATACTGGACCTCTCTCTCGATGAGATCCATCGCGGCCACCTTGGACGAGCAATCCCCGGGATTCAACCAAACGCTCGTCGTCTCCATTGGTCCGGCGTTGATCGATCCGTTGCGTCGGATGTTCATCCCGGTTCCCGAATGCTTCCGGATGAATTGCGCATTCTGTCTCCGGAGAATTGCCTTCGCTTTCGCAAGGTGTTGGAGTCGCTCTTGGCCTGCTTCGCTCATGTCTGTCGTCTTCATGTCTTTCGATTTTTGGTGATGTTGTTTGTGCCCTATACAACGAGGTTCGTTTCTCTGGATAAGCGATCACGAGTTCGCGAGGCGTTGTTGGATTCCGTAGATCATCGAATGATCGATAGTTGATTCCTTCTCTTGATCGGTCGCGATCAGCCGCGCGTTGATGTCGTTCAACATGTACGCGTTCGCGGCAATCGGTATCATGCTGATCATGATATCGGAATTCTCCTCGTCGTTGTTGGTGTTGACGCCGTGCTTCTGGAGTTCGGCGTCGATCACGAATTGATCGGCCCATTTCACGCCCTTCGGCGTAACGTTCGCGAGAAGCGTTCGCTCTCCGTTGCGAAGGAGTTCGAGGCGATGCGGGAATAGGAATGTCTTTGTCGTGTTCATGTCTTTCGGTTTTTGATGATGTTGTTTGTGCCCAATACAACGAGGTTCGTCTCCGTTGATAAGGATCAGATCCAGTCTTGGAATGTGAATGCGAACGCAATTCCGTTCACTTGAAAGACCTTGTCGATCATCGCCTCTTTGCCGTCCACTTCATTCGCTGCGGCTTGTGCTCTTTCGACAAAACCTCCGTTGAGATCATCGATGTCAACCTCGGAGACGGATGTCAATTCGCCGATCGAAAGAATTCGAGCGTCAATCGGGCCAATGAAAGGAAGTCCCGAGATGCCGCTCCAATTGCAAACGAATGCCGCGCCGTGTGGATATAGGAAAACTCCTGTCTCGCGTCGCGTGATGTCCTGTAATGTGCTTGTCTGTTGTGCTGTCGTGTTCATGTCTTTGATTGTGTTTCTGGAGGGCTGAATTGCCCTCCTTCAATAAGTAGCTGGATTTTCTGAATTCCGGGTCTGGAAATGCCTCGGGGATATATTTTTCCACATGTTCCTTTGATTCCCAGCACGACCGACCCGGACCGCAATCGGACGCATCTCCAGCATCAACAGGGCTTTCAGGAGGTTTCGCAGGCGTTCGATTATCATTTATCTTGGAATTATATTGTGTTAATATCTCGCGACGTTTTAACATTTTAGCTCTTGCTTCGGCAAATATACGGGCGTATACTGCGCGTCTCCAACTGTTCGTCACATAAAGTTGCCAACACGGAATCCCGTTTTGTGGATAAATCAGGAGGAGAGAAACAAGACAGGGAGACGGCGAACGGCTATTCAATACGCGCGCGTTCATACATAGGGAGGAGAAGGGATCGACCGTTCATGCCCCATACAACGACCGGGAGGGGACGGAATAAATCACGCGACCGAATCATCGCTCCCCGGACCGACCGGGGGCTCCGCCTTCGTCCCTCTCCCTCTCCAACCGTAGCCCCCAATACTCGGGAACACGCTCTCCATACCGACGTAACTGGCGACAACCGCACCTAGGACGTAGCTGATATGTTGCGCGAACGAGAGGAGCGTCTCCGTCCGTTCGTTGTCTTCGCTCTTGACCGCTTCGGCGAAAGACACGCCAAACACAATGGACAGGAGCGCGAACGACAGGAGCGCCAATTTGAAACGCGTCCTCACATTGAACCGTTCGCTGTTGGGGTTCACCGGACCGACGCAATAGTTCCAAGCGGTCATGATCGGCGATGTGAATCGTTTAATGTTCATTCTTTGGGTATCGGCGGCAGAGAGATCGCCTCATCGAATAGCGGATCCCATTGCGTGCGGAATCGTCGATCGCGGATGTACTCCAATGCTTCGAGGTTGACCTTCACATAACCGGGATCAGCGCCGAAGAAATAAAACGTCTTGCCTAGTTCGGCCGGATAATCGGCCACCCATCGAAAGAGATAACTTGCCGTGTCGATGTCATCCTCGGACACCCAGAAGCACGACACCCCATCGAAATCCTCAAACCGTCGCATCCCTCCCAAGAGACAAACGGATCCCTCATCATTCCGCTCCTGCGAATCGAGAAAGCGGAACATCGCCTTATCGCGGAAGCGAAGGAGGAACATCGTGTTCACCTCGTGTATGTTGCGGGAGAGTTTCATTGATCGTATCGTTCAGAGGGTCGGCTCCTGACCATTGATGTAAATCTTCCGAACCTGAAGAGAGACCCTGTGCTTCTTCTGGAGCTTGCATAAATCGGCGAAGAAGGCAGCGACCGCCGCCTCTTGACCATCCAATTCGCGCGACCATTGATCGCCGTTGCTGTCAATGAACGATCGTGTGTATCTCCTTTGTGATTTCATGATATAGATGATTTGATTCGTTCAGAGGGCGGGGCGTTCGGGATCCATCCTTCCGAGTTCCGTCCGGATGCGTTCATGTTCATGAATTAGGCGATCGTGATAGTTGCCGATATGCATTCCCGCGAGAGCATTGACCTCATTTGCCACGACCTCCAGCAACGCCCGGAGAGCTTTGACGTTGCGATTGTTGACGAGCCGATCGATCAAAATCTCCCGGGTCGGCATGTGCGACAACATCTTGTCGTCTATCCGTATCAACAGATCGCGCAGGTTGGCCGCTTCTTCGTATCGCTGGATCGATGCGGCTTTCCCTTTCCACATGTTGACCGATCCGCGCAACGACGCGAGATCATGCCGCGTCATTTCCGGCATCGATAGGAGGTCGTCCCAACGCTCGATCTCCATTTCCGTCTGGGATCGTTTGAGGGTTTCGTCAATGTGTTCTCGTTCGATTGTGTTCATGATTGTTGATGTTTACGATTGATGCGATAGACGATCGAGATGACCGACGCGAGAGCGGCAACGCCGATAACGGCGCAGGCGATCGAGGCGCCGATCAACGAGATGGTCGAGGCGATGGTCATTGTTCTTTTCGTTTGAGCTTGATCCGATAGGTTGCAACGTATTGGATCACATATCGGCGTTGATCCAAATTGCGGACCTCTTTGAAATGATAACTCGGACCGGGTTCGGGATGGGTATACTCTTCCAAAATGTGATGACCGACGCGTTCGATGATCGATGCATAGATCACATTAGAAGCATTTTCCATCGATTGGAATTGCATTGTACCGACGCGTTCGATGATCTCATCGATCGCCTTGGTGACGTCCGCATTGCCTTGGAACCGACGATGTTCAGGGAACGAGAACGATAAGGTCAGGTCATGTTTTGCTGAGAAATCCTTTGCGCTCATGCGAGAGTCAACTTCGGCGGTCATTGTCAATTGTTCCGGGTCGAGCTGGAACCATTTCGCGAGGATGTCCCCGGTCCATTCCTTCACCTCTTCCGCTACCGGTTCGGCTTTCTTCTTGCTGAATAGTTGTTTGATGTTCATTGTTCGTTGTTGTTTGAGTTGTGTTTTTCGTTCTCGGGGATAAGCGTTGCCGATTCCCAAATGATGGTCAATACGTTCTCGGGATGCGATATGCGGAGCGATGTTCCGTCATCAATTGCATATCGTATACCGCAGGTCCCATCATGATCGATGATGATCTCCTTCGATCTCCGGTATGCTCTCTCGAATGCATTCGCCTTTTCCGCCATCATTGACGATGGTCCGGTGAGAGTATGTCTCCAGCTTATCGCGGGTTCGTCCCGTTCGCCGCGTTGATCGATGATCATGTCATGTTGTGCATTTGCTCCGGACCAAGTCCAAGAGAAATTGTTGAGGGTGATGTTCATTGTTGATTGGTGTTTGGGTTTGAGTTTCGTTGATGCGTGACGATCTGATTCTCGATGTTCCAGACCTCCCGGCTTTGGTATATGAGGTTCCGCATTTGCTGCGATCCGCTATCGTCCCCCAATCGGCGGTCGATCTCCTTCGCGATGAGTTTGACGATCGGCCGGAACGAGTAGCGTTCGATGAGCGTCATCACCTCCAGTTGGACGAACGGGTCGGTCGGAGCGTCCCGGAATAGCTTGCGGATCTGATCGGCGATGTCCGATGTATCGTTCAGCCTTCGCGTATAGATGGAATGCAAGTCATGCAATGGAGCGGACGAGATAAGATTGTCGATCGCGTCGTCCTGAGCATCCTCGATCGTATCGTTGATCTCGTTGACGAGGATCCTCATTCGGTTCTGGTCCTCTGGGGATGCTTGCTTTTTGTGCATTTGAAGCACCTCTCTCGCGCGATGCAACTCTCCGACGGAGATGTCCTCCCGGGTAATGAGTCCCTCGATCTGATCGAGATTGAGGATCCTCATGTTTGATTTCAGTATTTCGTTGATGTCGTTCATTTTTGGTTTCGTTGATCTCGTTCCTTCTCTCTCTTCTTCTTCGATACCACTCGGGCTTTCGCGTTGCGCACTTCGCGGATCTGAGCTTGTTCCTCCGGGGTCAAGGCGTCGAACTTTGCTTTCGTCTTGGCGAACGCGATGTCCGCTTTGACGAATTCAATCTCTCGGATCCTTCGCGCGGTCGGGTCCAGCGTCGCGAGATAATTCTCTCTCTTCTCCGCCTTCCTCTTTCTCTTTCGTTCAACCTCTTGCTCCGCAACGATCGCTCTCTCCTGCTCTTTCACTTTGACTTGTTCCTCCTCGTCCGACAGGGGGAGCGGTTCGCCGCGTTCCTCTCGTTCCTTGGCCCATTGTTCCAGCCCTTGAGCAATGGATTTCAATGTCTCGAACGGCGTCCACTTGCGCGTCACGATGTATTCAACGAATTGCTCCCCGTTCTCGTCCAACACAACCGGACGCCTCGATCCTATCCTCTCGGGTTTCTTCATTCGATCAACCCTTCACGCGGGTTCGGCAAACGGAATAGAAAAAGAATTTCCGCACGAGTTTCGACCCGCTCTCCTTCAACTCGATGATCTTTCGCGTGACCGTTGACGTTGTGCATCCGAGATGTTCCGCGATCTGCTCACGAGTCCATTTGCGCGCGTCCTTATTGCTTCGGAGCAAGGATGCGACATCATGCCGAACCCGACATCCTCTCCCGATGGTGAGAGGCACGTCAACACCTTCGTCCGTTGCATCCCATACACGTCGCATCACGGTCGAAGCTGCCACGCCGAACTTTTGGGCGATCTGCTCATATGTCATCTTTCCGGTCTTGCGCGGGTGCTTGATCATCCATTGAAGGGCCACATCCGCTGTCTTTCCTTGTTTCGTTTTGCTGGTCATGTTCATTTATCGAGGGCGGGTTGTTTGGTGCCCTTCCGAGATAAATAGGGGCGAAAAGAATTTTCCTACCCGGAGGACAAAAAATAATTTCAGAGGTCCCGGGGAACGAGATCCAGAAACTCCCATCGAGAGGTCACGACCCGGGCAATGATGCCGCTCTCCCGGGCGATGCGGAGCTTCTCCTTCACCGTGCTTATGTGGACCTCCAGCAAGTCCGCAAGCTCTTGCAATTGCATTCCGCGCGTCTCCTCATGATCGCGCATGTATTGGATCACGTCCACCTTTGAAGGTCTTCCCTTCTTTCGCTTCTCGTTCGTCGTCATGTTCATAAATACACGACGTGATGGACAGGAAATCACCGTTCGAGGATCGACTTCAGATGCAACCGACGAGCGTTGCGGTACGGGCCGGGGCTCGTGTTGATAAACTTTTTTTCCTCCGATTGCCCTTGTCCATCTAGGGAAAGAGGAATTCCCTCTCTCTTCCGACTTGATATTTCGATACGAAAAAGATTATGGTGGATATGTATTGATAGACGCGTCATGATGTGCCAGTCATCGCGTCGCTGAACCGCTTCAAAATACTTGAAGGCCTTGATCTCGCATGTGTGGTGGCACCTACACGGCGAAGGATGGGCCTTCACCATTTTAGAATGCGCAATTCATATATCAATCTATTCCAGAACGTCAGAGAAACGGAATCAACAAGATCAATTCCCCTCTCTCTTTTTCTTTCAACCGTCAACCGCGACACGATCGATCATCTCCGTTCGCTCGACCCGGTCCGCGATAAAGTCGAGTTCAAGCGCCGAAAGGAAGCTCTCCCGAATGTCTTCTTCAACGGTATGACCGATGGACGAGGTGCATCGGACTCGAATATCGTCGCTCTCAATCCCTTTCTCTTCCTTGACGTGGACAAAGTGGCCCCGGAGGACTTTGCATCGCTTAAATCGAGGATTTTGTGCCTTCTCCCCTCCGTCCTCATGATGTGGCGGTCCTGTTCAGGGAGGGGACTCGGGATTCTCATTCGTACCGAAGGGATAACCCGGGAGAACTGGAGTTCGCTACGTGACCACTTCGCCCAATATGACCTCGGGAAATACGAGTTCGACCCGAAATGCTTCACGCTCTCCCGGAGAACGTTCCTCTCACATGACGACGAGGCTTTCTTCAATTGGGAAGCTCCAGCTCTTGACCTGTCCTACCTCAACTCCTCTCCCTCTCGTTCTCTCTCAAAAGAGAAGACCGCCACTAAGTCCAATGCACCGCCACTAAGTCCAATGGACAGGGATAAAGGGGATAATGGTAAGCTCTTAGGTATCGGACTTAGTGGCGGTCTTTTTCAGCGTCTCCGTTTCAACAACATCTCCGACCACTTCACAGGGGAACATGCCAAGGAATCGACCCGCCACTTCCCGAAAGGGATCGCGATCGTTCAGGTGGACAAGTCCTATCGCAGAATCACCGACGGGAACCGGAATCATTATTTGTTCGTCAACCTCGTTCGGATACTGGATCTGAATCCTTCCCTGAACGAATCGGAGATGATCTCCTTTGCGTATTCCGTCAACGCCCGTCTCCTCCCTTCACTTGACGAAGGAGAGGTCATCTCTACGGCCCGGAAGGTGTTCGTGAAACGCTATCCAGCAACGCCGAACGTCTTGCGCAAGGTGTTGCACAACCCGAAGGGGAAGAAGACCGTCAAGGCCAAGCAAAGCGAAACACAAAGCATCATGCGGAAGAAGAAGGGAGAGGACACGCAACAACGGATCTATGATTTCATCGAGGGCTATTCGGGGAAGAAGAAGCTCTCCGGGAAGATGATCTCCGAAGGGACCGGCATTCCGATCCGGACGATCGAGCGATACGGATCCCAGTTCCGGGAGATGATCGACACGAATCATCATGAGAAGTCAAAAGAGAAAGAGAGAGGGAATTTTGATCTCCGATCCCCGGAGGATTCCATTTCAATCGGTTGGGGAGTATATTCTTCCCTCGACGCGAACGCATCGTTCTACATCTCCGATCACCGACCGACCGCGCTATGTATGAACTCAAACCGCTTGATCCAATGACCCATCCACGCATCCCCCGGGCGGCAATTGACGCTCTCCTCCGTCTCGGATTCACGATCGAGCACGGATTCGTCAACATTCAATCGAAGAAGTACGGCATACAACGCAAAGAGTACCAAATGAGAAACGCCGAACTCGATATCTATCTCCTCCAGACGTTCAACTCGTCTTGGTTCTATGATAACGCGGATCACAAATGGATCCACCCGGACGCCTTACATGACCACCTCGCAATGATTTCCGAAGAAAGTTGATCGCCGCTTTCGGTTGACGGAGAAGGGGAGCGGATTGCTCTCCTTTTCTTTTTTCGGCTCCCGGGTAGAGAAATTATTTCTCGATGCTATTTAGGAAGAGATCAACAACACATGCCGCATCTATTCCAGAAACTAGAAGATCAAGACTCAGCATTTCTCCTCCGTCGCACAACGCCGAACCTGACAGCCAAGCAAGAGCAAGAGTATCACGTCCGCGATCTGATGGTCTCGCATTTCTCCACCGACCCGAACATTCTGGACCTCCGCTTCTCTTGTCCGATCCGTCATTCCTCCGCACATGTGGACGGAATGATTCTTTCGGCTTGCACCGATGGGATCGCCCGCTATTATTGGATCGAAGCGAAGGAGAGAACGTATTGGTCGAAGTCTCAACCCGATTGGGTGCTCGACCGCTTCAAAGTGAACGCCCTCCGTGAATACACGCGGAAGACCGGGATCAAATCTCTATACATGAGCATTCACCCGGACGGCATCGCCTACCTCTGGCCGATCGAAGCACATCGGAAGGAGGAGCGAACGGTCAATTGCAAGGGATCGACATATGATCAGACAGCGAAACGCGACAAGGCGATGTACGCCTACCTCCCCTCCGAGG
>ERZ869921.239-NODE-239-length-37228-cov-5.350308_pt1 | contig 37228 bp, 24 predicted proteins | sample MGYA00579310_ERZ869921 | MGnify/ENA primary metagenome ERZ869921 (study PRJEB32216, sample SAMN09231816) | wastewater metagenome | place: USA: Maryland | collected 2016-06-21 | study: EMG produced TPA metagenomics assembly of the PRJNA472060 data set (Reclaimed... | reverse complement strand
GTAGGTTCAGGTACAGGCTCTTCTGAAACTATCTGAGGAGGCTTGTTATGATCTGCTTCTTCATTGAGATCAAGAATCTGTTCTGCTGTTTTAGAATCAGGTTTGTTTAGGTCAATTTCTTCTTCTTCTAGTTTAGCCTTAGTCTGATTCTGTTGTTCAAATTCTTTAGCCTGTTTGATTCTCTCTTCTTTAAATCTTTCTCTTTGTGTTTCATCAGTCTCTTCAAAGATTACTTCCCCTAAAATTTCATTCTGTAACTCTTCGTTCTTAGGGTCTTTTACAAACTTTTGATAAAGTTTGTCTACTCTTTTATAAAAAGATTCTACTTCTTGTAACCTCTTAGTTACGTTTTCTAACTCCTCTGTAGGTTTAAGAGATTCATCAGTACCTTCTTTTACCAGTTTCTCATAGTATGCTTTATTCTTGCGTAGGTCATCTATTTGAGTTTTCTTCCATCTTGAGTATTGAAAGAGTCCCTTTGGACTTTTACTTAGATTTGCAAGGTATTCAATAGACTCGTTCTTTATACCAAGGTTTTTAAGTTTAGATTCAGTAGCAAGTATCTTTCCTTTGGTGATTCTTTGGAGAGATTGGTTATAACCCACTACTTCTTTAAACTCTTGAAATAAATTCTCTTGAATGTTGTTAAGTTCCGCTTCACTCTTATCAGAGAAAGCATCTCTTACTTTTCTACCTAAGTACGAACTAGTATAAGGATTGGTAGGATAAAATTGGTTTACCTTTTCAATGTCATTTTTTACATTTACAGCCTCACCAATAAGAGATTGGATGTGAGCAAGTTTTTCAGAATCATCTTTGAATTCTGTTTGAAAACTTTGATTATAAGAATCTAAGTCTATAGTTTTTAAATCTTCAAGCGAGTCTATAAAAGATTCGTAAGTACCAAACTTTAAAGAATCATGTACTGTAGAGTATAAAGCCTTGTGTGCTGCTATTTGAACATCTTCTGGTTTAGTTAACCCGTTGAGTTCTATATTATTAGTAAAATCTTTAGTAGTCTGATTAAATCTTCCGTAGACATTATTAAGATTTTGAGTTAAAGAATCATATCTACTTTTACCTTTAACCAAATTAGGGATAGTAGCAGGTGCTCCCATCATAAACCCTGACAAGGCTCCTAAGAAAGCCTCTTCGTAAAGATGAGGATCACTTAAAACTTTAGGTGCGTTATTGTAAACAAAGTCTAAAAGTTCTCCTTTAGTATTAGCGTTGAGTCTATCTACATAATAATCATGTAAAGAGTTACTAATAAAGTATTGGCTTGCTTCTTCTAAACCTTCAGCAGAAGAATCTTTAAAAGACTCTAAAGCCCATCTTCTCAAGTCTTTTTTAAACGAATAATTATTAACTGCCTCAAGACCTTCTTTACCAAGAACAGTCTTAATGAAAGGATTGCTTTTAGCAAAGGCTCCCTTTCCATATAAAAGATTTGGAAACTGAAGTAAATTAGAAGCCATCAATACAGGAAGATTAAATGCAGTTGTTAACTTACCTGCATCTTGTGCTCTCTGTTCTATTTCTCCAAGAGTATTAGAATCTGTCTCACCCCTGTTTATTGCTTCTTCAAGGAGTTGTTTTTTTGTATCAAGGTAAGTATGGTATCCTTCAATAAAACTCTCTCCCTGCGCTCCAAAATAAGATGTAGCAGCAAACTTGAGTCCTGTCTTAAGAGGCACTTGACTTGCTTGTATTCCTGTGTAAAGACCTCCTACTTTTGCTGCTCCTATTACATCATCTATTTTACCTGCCATAGCAGCCTTGTTCAAACCTCTCATGGCCTGAAACATTCTGTTCTTAGCCTGATTTAAATGATTGGCTACTGAAATAAATGTAGCAGGTGTAGCAGTACCTCCTGTTGCTAATTCTATAGCAGCATCAGCAACTAAACCAGCAGCAAGGCCACCTACAGTAAAACCTGCATTTTTTAAAAACTTGTCACCCCAAAAGTTCATTGCACCACCAGAAAAAGGAATAGCAGATTTATAAGGATGATCTCTTTCCCACTGCGTATAATAGTTAGGAAATTTATCTTCAAGTCCTGTAAGCCAATTCTGTACTCCTTCAAATACACCATCATCTTTAAAAAACTTGTTGAACTCTCCTGATCTTACAGCATCTAATTGTCTCGGTACTGTAAGAAAAGAAGAAGCAAAAGTACCAACAGTGTTAGCACCGAACTTAACTACAGAATTCCAAAGTTGTTCTCCTCCTCCTTGCTTTCTACCATAAATATCTTCTGTGTCAGTACCCAACGTATTAGAAGGAGTGTACTGAAGATTAGGATTAGAATATCTTCTTTCTTGTCCTGCTGTATATTCATAAGCAGGTCTGCTATCTGGAAGAGCACTAATTCTTTGTGCTAAATTATCTATAAGAGATTCAGGATTATTTTTAGATTGATTAGCATCAGAACTTATTCTGTAATTTGCAGGTACAGTAGGAATTAAACTTACTTGAGGAACAGCCTTTAAATCTGGCAAGTTACCAATGTCTTTTAAAGGTTCCTGAACTTCATTTCTGGTTGTTATAAAATCAAATATATCAGGCATAATTATTTGCTTGGTGGTTGAGTGGCTTGACTTAACATCTGGATTCCTTGTTTCACCTCACCTAGAATTAAATTGATATCTCTTTTTGGTACGCTACGAGGAGTACTACCATCAATATAAAGATAAAGATAATTTGAATTATTTGGAATACTTGTGAGTCTTACTTTATGGCCACTTATGTTTTCTTCAATTACACCTTTTTTCTCAAACAATTCGTTATAAAGAATATCGTATTGAGCAACAGGCTGCATAGGAACTTTATACCAAACATTAGGTTTAGGTTCTTCTTCTACTCCACCTACAGTTACTATTTTAGCACCATTGTTCTTAAGTCTTTCTGCTTCTTTTTCAGAAATAGAAAAACCTCCATACTCTCCAACTCCAAAAGGAACACTCACATTAGTTACTTGAGTAGGGTCTATACTTACAGGAGCACTACCAGAACTTAATTTTATAGCACTGTTTATATAACCTATTGATTGAGTACGAGTTTTATCGTCAAGAGCAACCATTTGTTTACCTTGGAATATCTGAGGCATTTTACTAGCGTAAATATCTTGAATCATTTTAGTACTTTGTGCTTCTTGTGCCACAGCCTTTCCTACCAATTGGAAAAAATCAGGATCATTCTGTAAAATAGACGAAGCATAATTAGGTTGTCCTATAGTTGATGCTAATGGACCACCCCCTTGAGTTGTACCTGTTCCACTATTGATGACTTTGTTGTATTCTTTTTTAACTTCACTCCAAGTCATACTCTTATAACCCTGCCCATCTCTGATACCAAATACCATTTCTCCTTGCCCATTCCAACCATGTTGTCTTGCATAATCACCTAATGAGTGAACTCCATTTGTAACATCTTGTACTTTAGTTTGATTATTAACTACTCCAGCAACTTCATTACTTGTTTCTGTTAACCAATCTGCAATTTGCTGGTCATGTTTCAAAGCAGAATACACTGTTTGAATAGCAGGATCATTTTTATGATCTCCATTTTCAACTTGTGTTTTAAATGCTATAAATCCGTTTATGTTGGGTTTTCTCCTATCTGTGTCAGTAAAGGCTGTGTCATAATGTTTGGCTTTATAAGCATTCCATAATTGTACTTCATAGTTACTTTGGTTTTCATTTAACCACTGATCGTTAGTAAGATTCTTAGGGTCTATTAGTGCGTTTCCATTTTGATCTTTACTACTTATGATAGGTGCGGTTTTGTTTTTAAATTCCTTTGCTAAAGACGTAAAATTGTCCCAAGAAGAAATAATAGTCTCGGGACTTTTAAATATATCTATAGGTGTAGCATAAGATGGGTCTTTTTCTTTAGCATCTTTAGCATCCTTAATACTTTGTGTTTTTAACTTTTCGTATTCAAGATTAAGTTTAGCATTGTCCATTTGTTTGTCCCAATTCAATCTTTCTTCCATGACATTCAACCTGCGATTTGCAAAATATGCCTCGTCAGTACCTACCTTTTTAACTTCGTTTTTCCACTTCAACGATTCAGAAATACCATTTACATAACTTTCAACAGTCATTTGATTTACATAAGGAAGTATTTCACTAGGGCTTTTCTTAAGCCATTCTTCTTTACTCAAAGTGTTAACTGTTTGTTGAGCAATCTTCCTGTTTAATTCTTGCTCTTGTTCAGAATACTGTTGTTGTAATGCAACGTATTGTGCTTCTTTAGCAGCCCTTTCTTCTTTGCTTAATTTAGGATCAATGTTTTTAGGATTAAATTGTTCTATATAAGCCTTTGCTTTCTCAAGTTGATTTTTAGTATATTGATTTTCTGTTTTAATCCAGTTGTCATAAGAATCATACAAAAGTCCTGTGTCTTGTCCTTGTTGAAGAATTCTGTATTTACTTAGAATTTCCATTTGACTCAACTCATCTTGATCTAAAGAACTTTGCAATAAAGTTCTAATACGATTTTTATCTACACCTTGTTCAGACTCAAGCAAGGTATAGCCTGTAGAAGCAGGACTTAATGTTGTACTTTCTTCTGCATGAAGCAACTTTGTAAGATTAACTAACTTCTGATCTATGTCCTTATAAGGAGTGTAGGATTGAGCCTTGGTATTAAAACCTGTTATGTCATTGGCTACCATAAAATCTTCAAGACCACCTTCCCATTTTCTAAACACTGTTTCGTTAACAGAATTGTACCCACTTTTAGTAGGGTCTTTTGAAGACCTCATTCTTTCTATGTTATCTAATTGAGTCTGATAGTGTTTAGAAAGTTTACTCCTTTGTTTTAAATCAGTGTCATTAGATATTTTATTAAATGTGTTTGCTATTTGAGCCTGTACTTGAGGATCACTTAAATCTCCAAGGTCTTGACTTAACATTTCATTTATTTCATTATTGTACTGATCTAACTTTTCTTTACCTTTCAGATTCAACATAGATATATTTAATGCTGTAGATTGCAAGTTTGACATTCTTTGCAATACAGTATTATAATCACTTTGCTTTTTTTGAAGCAGTTGTATTTCTAAAGTAGTATCGTAATTCTGCGTTTTATAATTAGGTAACGCAAGATTATCTACGTAAGGTGAAACGTAAAATTCTGCCATTTTATATTATTGATTCGTTTTTACTATCTGAACTTTACCATCTGCGTCAACTACTACAGCATTTCCATTTCCTAAAACAGTCATGGTTGCTCCATTGGGCAAAGATATTTGATTTTGAGCATTACTTTGGTATTGTGCCATTAATAGTTCTTGTTGTTTAAGAGGGTCTTGTGTAGCACCTGTAAAATCAACACGACCTGTAATAGGATTTACTTTATAATTATCTGCGTAGATTTGGTTTTGTAGATTAAGTTGGTCTGCATAATCAGCATATCCTCTGATAGAATTTACAATGTTAGATTTTCTTCTTGCTTTAAATTCGTTCTTTAAAGACTCTACTCTACCTTTTCTTTGAAGATAGTTCTCAAGGTCTTGATTACCAACCATTGTGTTTCTATCCATGTACTGTTGGAGTTTGTTGGTATCTCTTTCTTGTTTCTGTTCGTATCTCTGCTGATTACCAAAATCTACTTGACTTTGTTGTTCATTTGCTTGAGCAGTTAACTGAGCAATTTGTGCCTGTTTAACTTGTTCAGGCATATTAGAGTTTTGAATTTGTTGTACAGACAAAGCAAGATTTCTTCCGGGTTCTTTACTGTCAAACTTCACAAACCTGTTAAAAATAGGATAGGTCTTGTTGTTAAACAGAATAGGAGATTCTACATTTAGATTGTCTAACATAGCAAGACCTATATCCATTATTGTACCAGCAAGTTTAGGGTTAATTCCAAACTTACTTTTACCTCTGCTTTTTACAAATCCAGGATAATCTTCTGTGTCTTGAGATTCAAAAGGATTTAAATCTGTGTTATCTCTTTCAGAACTACCTGAATTACTAGAATTACCAGAACCAATAGATTGCAAACTAGGATTTCTTTGGGGAAGAGGATCAAAAGGTAAAGGAATAGTTCCTTTAAAATCATCTTCTGGAACTTGTATTGGAGAAACACTTTTAGGTTTAGGCTTTATTCCTCTTTTTGTGTTGGGTAAAACAGCAGTTTTTTTATTTCTTTCAGGCATAACCAATTGAAGATCAGTGGGTACTTCAAACTGAGGCACACTTGCATCTGCAAGAGTCAGAGGTCTAGGTAACACAACACCTGTAGTTACAGTAGGTGAAGGCTCTGTATGAACAGCAGGATAGTCATTATAGTAATCCTCTCCTTGTCCTGATATATTAGGACTTGTGTTTACACCAGTTAGAAAAGACCAATCTATTTCTGGTGATTTTTTAAATTCAGGATTGTATGGAGAATTAGGTCTATATGCTCTAGGGTTTATAAAACCTCCTGATTGAAACTTTTTGTTATTTCCTTTCATTTGCTTTTCCATTTCTTGAGCACTGAATATTGTATCTAACATTGCTTGATTCTTGTTTAAAGTAATTTCAGCAGTATTGATTTGATATTCATCGGAATCTGGATTTTTAAGAATATTTATACTCTTTTGAGTAGGAAACTTTTTGCTTAAATCAGCATAAGAGTATTTCTTATTAGTTTTCTTACCTAACACAAGTTCTGTTATTTCTTTAGGTGCTTTAATATGGTCACTGAAAATTACAGTACCTCCTGGAAGTTCTGTTTGAATACCACCTTGTTCGTGAGTATCTCCTTCAAACTTTACTAATTTTCCATCAGGAAGTTTGGCTGTTTCCTGATCTTCTACTTCTACATTACCTCTACCTAATTCAGGATAAGTAGGAGTTTGTCCTCCTGACTGCATTTTACCACCGCACTTATAGCAGCCTCCATTCATCATGGTTTCTATATAGTCATACTTCTCTTGTTCAGGTAAAGCATCAAGAGCATCAAGAAGTTTATCTTGCTGATCTTCTGGAATAGTAGGTAAATAATTCTGAAGAAGAGGCAAGTACCCTCCTTTTTGTTTCTTAATTTTTTTTCCTCTCATGTCAACATCAGAATTAATATCTAATTCTCCTTTTAGTTTCTTTTTCATTTGAGCAACAATAGCACTATCAATTTGAGTCTTGCCTTCACTTTTACTTACTTCTACATACTGTCCGTTTGGTTTTCTTTTAACATAAAATACATTTTCTGTTTGTGGGTCTAACGCAGCAAGCACATCATTACCTACATCATAAGTATTATCGGAAGAAAAATATCTATGAGAGTTTTCTATTTTGCCAATATTAGGAAGCCTTACAGTAGAGTTATTTCGTAATGCTTGATTTACAGCATTATCTAAATACGGTTTAATTTCTTTGTGTGCTCCATATTCCATTGTATTAGGAGTAGTGTACGCAGAAGGACTATGGCTTGCGAAAACCATATCAGAAAAATCAACTCCTAAATATTTTTTTTGATAAGCATGCGCCAATTCATCAACAAGTTCCTTATCATCAGCCAAAGAAATATTATTTGTATAACCATTGTAATAACTTCTTCCTAAAGGAGCATCTCTCGAAATAGTAGGATTACCTAATTTTCGTTTTAATTCAACTATTTTTTTTCTTTTTTCTGGAGTAAGTGATTCTTTTTCAACTTCACCTCCTTGTTGTTTTTTTAATTTATATTCCATAACATAATCTGCGTTGTTAAAATTGTAGTCTTGATTGGGAAGCATAATTTTAGATTCTCCTTTATCAGAAACACCAATCAAAGGTTGTGACACCCCTTTCATAGTTATTGAATCTGATTTAATTTTAAGTTTCTTTCGATTCTTATAAGGAGAAGAATCTTTAAAACCCATTTTTGATATTTTATCCATATTAAATTTTATTAAAGATAACTCTTTTCAAATCTTAATCCATTAAATACAGTACCTCTTCTACAATAAGTATTTAAAGTATTATATTTTATATTATACTTATCAGCACATTCTTTCAAACCTTTTATGGTATCTATTAGTATATTGTTCTTATATACGTTAATATACACTATTATTCCAGATTGTTGAGGTGTGTATTTGTCAAATATTTTCTTTTCTCGATAGAAGAGATAATTTTTATATCTAATACCTCTATTTAAAGCGTTTGAAACAGCGTTTTTATTTAGATTCATTTGTTCTGAAATATCAATAATACTTCTATATTTACCAACAAACTTTCCACATATATTATAAATATAAATAGGTTTTTGTTGATTTCTTACTGTTTCTTTTCTTTTTTTAATATGCTCAGGCTTCCAACAATTCATTTCTCCACCTTCTGTCAAATTAAATCCTTTTGTTCTATCGTGAGAATTATAATATTGTATCCAATACTTTTCTTGTGTAAAAGCATGTTCAACTGTTTCGCACGTTTCAATTAATTCAAAACTAAAAATTGTACTTGGTTTTTCATTTTTTCCATATTTATTATAATGATTCTGTAACAACACATTATAATGTTTGTTGTTTTTTAATCTTGTAAAATGTCCAGTACGCCTCACATTAAAATTTTTTGTTACCCCTATATAAACTTTGCTGTTTATCAGACTTTTTATTTTATAGATATACATATCTTATAAATATTTTGATAGTGCTTGGTCAAGTAATACCAAATTTAATTTTTCTGTTCCATAAATTTCTAAAAGATTCATTTTGTCCCAAGAATTTTTAAGTTCTTCAACTTGTTCTGCACAATACTTGTGCGCAAGAGTGTATGTCAAAATGTCACCTTCATCTTGAGATGTTTTAGCAAGGTCTTTACATTGCTGTGTAATTAAGATTTCATGCTCTAAAGTTTTACGGATAATATCATCTAAACCTGTAAAATCATTAGGTACTTCTTCGATAGGTTGTGTTTCAGGTCTTATATTAAAAGACAGTAAATGTTCTCTTGCCCATTCAGCATGTTTAAGTTCTTCACCTGAATATTTATCCCAAAGTTTACTAGCATTAAAATAAGCCTTGTCATCTAACCAAAGAGACATTGCTTTATATATTCTCGAACTTTTTTCTTCTTGATTTATCCTGTAGTTTAAAAGAGTAATAATTCTATCGGATAAAAAATTAGACTTTGCTGATGTTGTTTTATTACTCATGGCTTTTTTAAGTAATTCTGTATTTGTCATTGTTTATAGATTTAGTACTTAATATTTAATACTTAATACTCTAAATGATAATGTGCTCCAGACCATTCTTTTTGACCAGAAGGTTTTGTTGTTTCATCAATAAGTTTTAAACCCGGATATTTATTTTTTCCTTCTGTTTCAAACCATTGTTTAAACTGTTTCATTTTGTTTATGTCACCTCCAAAAGTAGTATTAAGCCCCAAATCTACTGCTTTTCCTTCATAGTGTCTGGAACCCACATTATGCTTACCTGAATCTATACTGCTTGGATTAAGGCCCATCATTTTAAAATCCTCTACTACTTTAAGTATTGGCTTGTCTTGATTTTGAAAAACTTGTTGCACATCATATCTTTTTGGTTCTTGTTCTTCTTCAAATATCCAACTCATTGCTTTGTTTTCTAAAGAACCTTGAGGATCAAGAGCCTGATACTTATTCATTGTTTCTTGAAAATAAGATTGTGCATCTTGTTTCTGATTAGCAATAGGGCTTTGAAAATCAGCAGAATATAAATCTTCATTGATGACTGCATTTGCTTCATTTATTTTTCCTCCTTCTTGTTTCATTCTTCTGCTCTTATCAAAAGCAGAATATCTTTTATGTCTTATTTTTTCAGGGTCTCTACCAACAATAAGATCAAACATTGGCTGATTATTTTGTTTGTAGTTCCATACAAAAGATTCTCTTTCTCTGTCTATGCTGTCATTAGTTACTGTATCAGGACGCAAAAGATTCAAATGTGCAGGAGTCAAATCAGTTAATGCTGTTTGAGTAGTGCTTCTTTGAACTAAAGAATCATTTAGTAACCCACCAGACTGTTTAATCATTCCTCCTTTCTTACCTATTCCACCTGTTAATACTTTTGTTGCTAATTCTATTTGATCTGTTACACTACCAATAATATTTCCTATACCTTCTTGTTGAAGTTGATTTGCTTTTTGTTTTTGTAAATCAACATAGTTTTGATAATATGATTCCCATTGATTTTGAGTGTTTTTATTTTGGGATTCCATACTATTATAGTAGTCCATAAATCCACCATCCTGATAAACAGTACCACCCTTTTTATTAAAGTCTGAATACATACCACTTGAATGACCTGTGTAATAAAAATCATTTTCTCTACTTTCTTTCATTCTTCTTTGAAGGTCTTTCTCTGCATTATTTTTCATTCTTCTGGCCTTTTTCTTTTCACCAAAAGATTGAAACAAAGACACTAATCCAGTTGCAGTTTTTAGATGAGGTAAATTAGATAAGGCAGCAGCAGGATTAGGTTTCGATACCAAATCAGGAGAACTACCAAAGTTAGGTTTTACAACTTGATTTTGTTGTGCTGCTTGTAAACTAGGATCAATTTGCCCTAAGTCAAAAGGAGTAGTATCATCTTGATAAGGAGATTCATAAGGTACTTGAAGTCCTGATTGAGCCTTTAAATATGCCTCTGCTCTTTTACTTAGTTTATATTTTTGTTTCATCTGTATTAGGAACTATTAATTGTACGAGTATTTTGTGCTCACTGTTAGTGTTGCTTTTTAAATGAAGTTTTATCCATTTACCTTTTAAATCACTTCTTTGTCTAGGATTTAAATTTGTATCTGTACCTACTGCTGAATAATTAATACCATTGTTTTCCCACTGAATCATTGGTAAAGTCTCATTAGTACCCGGCGTTCTGAAGTCTTGAAGTTTATTAAATCTGTATACAGAATCATTAACTTGAGTTACTTCTATAATTGTAGGTGTGTTTTTATCATTCTGAACAGTAGCAGGATTCTTTTTATTTCGTAACTGTACTGTCATTGTACCTGTCGAACCTGTGTTATTATACGCAAGTAATTCATCAAAGAATTCTGTTCTAACATAAATAGGTTCTCCATAATTAGAATATTTAATCCATTCAGAAAATAACTCTACACTTTGTAATTCAGCATTTTTAAATTGATTGTTTACAAGTATTCCTACTTCAAAATCATGCTGTTCTCCGTAATACTGCTGATAACTAAACTTGTCGTTATGTGTCCAAATACCAGAAGGATCACTAGACGCAAAGTTATTAGGTAGTATAAACATCCATTCAGGAGTCCAAGTAAAGAAACTCACTACTCCTTCAAGTTTAGGTTTATAAGTTAAACCCCATCTATCTTCTTTTCTTGTTTGAGTTCTATCTGCAATATAAAGATTTTCTGTGAAATTATCAAATATAGTAATTATAGAATTTTTATAGGTTGGTAAAGTATCACTCAAATAATTGTTTAACCAACTTGACATATTATTAGTGACATCATCCAATTTACCTGTCCATCTAAATATTTTCTTTCTGTACCTGTCTATAAAGAAAGTTCCAAATCTTGTATTAACAAAAGACAAAGGATCAACACTTCCTGTATAACCAGTTTGCTCATTGCTTAACTTGGTTAATCTGTTAGAAAATATATCTCCTTGATTTAAAAGTATTTTGTTTCCTTGGTCAGTAGTTTGAGTAAAATAAACTTGAGAATATAATATTTCGTTTTCAAAAATAAAGAAAATAGAATAATTATCAGTGTAATGTATTCCTGTAAATGAACCATATATTCTTGGAAGAATAGTATAATTCAAAGGAAGGAATTGCAACCAAGGATCACCTTGTGTTTGAAAATCATCTTTTTGAGAATAAATTACTGTAAACTCAGCATCACTATTTGTAGGATTAAGATTTTGATACAACCTTTCCAGTTCGTTATTGAGCAGAATAAAATTATACAAATACTTATTATCTAAAGGAATTTTATCACTTCGTGTCAAATCTTCTATGGTTGCTTTAGGATAGAAAGAACCATTGGGAGTAAAGTCTCTTTCTCTGAAGTTTCCTATGAATTCACTTTCACAATAGTAGTCAACAATACCTGTGACAAAAATATAAAACTTTCCTGCTAAAAGATAAGAAGAAGAAGGTGCCAAATCTACAGAACCATCTAGATTTACTTCGTCATTTACACCAGATAAGTTATCGTACCAAAATTTAGGAAACCATACATTTCTATAGTTTCGATAATTTATTTCAGTTGTTTCAGGAACATCATACAACCATTCTGTGAAGAGTGGCATTTTTCTAATCAAAGAGTGTTTTGTAATAAAAACATCTCCTCCGAACACTTTGTCTGTAGAATAAAACAAAGGTGCTATATCAGGATAATTAGAATTACCAGAAGGATCACAAGTAGGACATCCAGAAGGGTCTTCTGCTTGTATAATGCAAGTTACAGGTCTGTACTTAATCTGTTCTAATGGCCCGTATTGATCTGGTTGTTTTATTTTTATCCCAACATATTGAGACACAGCCTGTATGTCCATATCTCCTGCATCTCTTGTTACTGAACCAAAAGAGTTGTATGTAGGTAATTCTTCTAAACCAGAATAACCTACTTCACTTGCTAAAACTCTACTTGTATCAATATTAGTAGGTACAGGAACATTTCTGCCTGTACGAATATAATAAGATGATTCTCTGTAAAAGTTATTAAGTCTCCATCCATCTCCTGTTATTTGTTTTACAGGCAATAGATATTGTGAGTCTGTAATTCTAAACCTTGATTTATATAAATCAGTGAAAGCATCAAATTTAGTATAGTGAGCAATACTGTCTGCTTGAGTAGCATAATTAAATCTGAAGTTGGTGTCTTCTAACGGTACACCAAATACACCTTGAGGATGCCTGTAAACATTATGGTATCCTCCTTCAATATGAGCAATAGACTCTCCGTAAATTTTCATTTCAGTACCTATCTCTTGCTCTGTTTCTTTATAATGAATGTCAGGAGAATGATACGTAAATTGCTGAATAGAATAATAAGAAGGAAGAGAAGTCTCTACTGTACTACCTGCCGGATCACTTGCACTTTGTGTTTCTGTTAAAAAAACATCTTCGTGCAAATCATTAAAAGGATAGTTAGGAAATAGAATTTCTTCTGTTCCTATTGTAGGATCAAGAATTTCTCTTCTCAAATTAAAAAGAAGACCTTTATGTAAAATACTTTTATGTCCGTTTCTATCTGAAACTAAAATTCTATATCCACCTATGTTTTGATCGTAAACCCCATCAGTGATAGGGTGTTCTATATTTTCTAATTTTATTGTCAGGATATTTACACATTCAGGGTCTTCTATTCTCGTAGGTACTTCTACACCTAACACATTTGTTGTGACGACATTATAGTTATCGTGAATATGGGTTAGATCATGAGAAGGCATTTTGTGGTGCCTTATAGGTTGACATGCTAAATCACCCCATGTAGATTCATCATTAGGATAGGTAAGATTTTCAGATTCCCAATAACCCATCAAACCTTCTTTACTTATTGTTTCTCCTGAACAGTCTGCACATTGAACATCATTTTCAAAAATAACTGTGGCTGTGTTTTTAACTTGCCATGTATATATTGGAGTAGGGTCACAAGTACCGTCTTCGTAGATGTCATTATCTTCTGGAATCTCAAGCAAGTCATTTTCTAAAGGTGCTCTTCCCGGAATATTAAATACTCCCCTACTTTTACTAAGTTTATCAAAAGGCTCTATGCTGATTGCATAAACCTCATCTCGCATAAAAGAAGGATATAAATAGGCTTTGTCCTTAGGCACTTTAATCTCTTGCCATTTAACAACAATGTTGTTTGCTTGAGGTTGGTAATTTAAAGGTTCTACTTTTTGATGTTTACCTAAAAGTAATGTCTCACCATTAGTTGCTATGTGTTGAGAATAGTCATAAATAGGCTTCTTAGTTAGAGCAGAAGCAGTATCTAATATAGTAGCATTATCCAAATTAGTTATTACTGCTTTACCATTGGCAACTGAATAAAAACCTAAATTATAAATAACAAGTGAGTTTTCTTTAGTTCTACTTACAAGTACCAAAGAAAACTGGTCAAATGGAGTATCAATACAATCTATGTCTACATTAAAACCTATGTTAGAATTTTCAGAAAAAACTCTAATTGCCTGACTAAAATAGTAATCTGTCAGAACTAAGTTATCTTCAGAATAAGCAACTCCTACTTGATAAACTCCAGTAGGTAATTGACCTTCTCTGTTATCCAATAAAGATAAACAAGGAGGTGTGAACAATTTATTTAATCTGAGTTGGTCACAATCTAAATCTGCTGTTTCTTCATAATCACAAGTATCACATTTAGAACCTGTGTAAGTAACAGGATAAGTACCATCTTCTTTAAATGTTAAATATCTATTGGGATTATACCCATCTATAAAATAGATGGTTCTTTCGTTAGTATTGTTTAAGTGTTTGTAAACACCTCTTACAGGGTAATTTAAATTAAAATTAAGACAAGCCTCATTTACATAAGACTCATAAGTACAATTTTTAGAATTCCAGATTCCTATTTCGCTACTTACGTAATTTCCTTCAGCATCATTGATTACAAAAAAAAGAGCGTAATCAAATTGGTTCATTTGAATACCCGGACCATTAAGAACATAACCTTCAGGAAATTCAAAACACAAAGAGTTACTTAGTTGATTTTGTACAAACCAACTGTTATTATTAGATTCATTGCCGGAAACATCACCATTTATAAGTAAAAAAATATCATGACTTGACAGCAGAGAAGGATGAACATCCAAGTTCATCATCTTTGCAGAAAGAGGTGCGATATTGTTGTTATCTATTGCCATTTATTCTTCAAATTTAAATCCTACTTTTCCTAAACCACCTAATGTTCTTTTTTGATTATTACAACATCTATATACAGCAGAAACAGAAATATTATTTTTCCTTGCTGCCCAAATAATAAAATCAAACCTATCTATTATTTCATCAGTTTCTTTGTTGATTTGTAAAACAGTTCTTCCTTTTCTCCCATCTTCTTTTAATTTAAGGTTCTCATTCTCATATCTCCATTTATAACCACCAACATTTCCTCTTTTTCCCCTACAACAATTACTTATATCACCTCTACTAATACCTGTCTTAATTTCTGCTTCTTTAATAGAATTAAAAGTCTCTATTATATCCAATGTTTTAATGTCCAATTGACAAACTTTTCTTTCGTTTCTTATACAATCTCTTTTGTAAATGCTTCTTGATATTTCTGATCTTCTTTGTTTATACTCTGAAGTACTCATAGACTTTTTTCTCTTTTCTAAAATATCTTTCTTCCATTCTTCATTTTTCCATTGCTCTCTAACTTTATTAGAAATATTTTCTCTGTAATCCGCTTTGTTCCAGGCTTCTTTAATTTTATCTACTGCCTTAAAAGTATGTTTAATTCCTTTTGGTGCTTTGGCTTCTTTTAATATGTTATAGCCAAATTCCCTATCATAAGATTTATATGTACTTATGAAAGCAGTTTCAATTATATCCATTTCTTTTTTATCTAAGTCTTTTTCTAACACATAAACTTTAAAATTGTTAAGACCATGTTTTCTTATGGATTTAGAAAGGGGTTTGTTTACTTTTTTTGAATCATAAATATGTGTTGGAATCCTTTCCCACATATTTATAGTTTGACCAATATAAACTTTATTGTTTATAAGATTATGAATCAAATAAATGCAATTATTTGTAGATTTCAGAATCTCTGAATTTTTCAAATGCTCAGATAATAAAGTAACTTCTTTCATAATTCTTTAAAAACTATTCCCGTAAACCATTTGATGAAACTTGTTGTATCTGCCAGCAAACATTTTCCTCACGTCATACAATTCTTTAAAGTCGTTTTGTTTAATAAATGAACGTGCGTTACTTTCAAGTGTAGTTTCTTCCAGTTTGAATTGTTGCCATTTTCTTTCTACATCTTCTCCATTAAGATAAAGGAATTTAAGTCCTTCTGTAATACAAGCAGCCTTGACCCAATCTCTAATCTGAGCATAATCAGGAATTAAGAGGTCTTGATCCTGACTTTCTAAATTCTGTAAATATTCAAGGAATATCCAACCTGTAGGAAAATTAGTAGTGATGTGATCTGTAATTTCTATTTCTTGATCCGCTAACTGATATTTATTAAAGCAGTTCTTAGAACATTTAGGCCAGGAATTTTTACTTACTTTAAGACCTACATAGTCTCTATAACTCACTGAGAAAGTTTCAAACTTTTGAATTACATAAAAGTTTTCTCCACATTCATCTAAGCATGTGTAAGAAGGTTTGGTAATCAAAAAGTTAGTGATCTCACTTTCTGGTACATCATGCAAATTTGGATTATCATTAAAACTTGTTGTTGTGTAATCAAAGCATCCTACTGCAATTACAAGTTTATGAAAGTCTGATGGAAGTTCTGCCCTATAATCCTTTACAGGAACCACTGTAGTGCCAATAGGATAAATCTTGGCTCCACACTTAGCAAGACATGATCTTATCTTAGGATAAAAAACAGAATCATCCAGTAAGGCTCTTTGCATGTACTTACCTAAAAAGTTTTTTACTTCTGCAAGTAACTCTTGAGCATCAATAAAATTTGTTTCTTTATTAAGCCTGACAGTACTTAATACAGAACTTTCATAATTATAGTTAACTCCGTTTATTGTTGCTGACATAATTTATTGTTCTTAAGGAGTTGCTTCCTTTTGGGTTTCGTTATTATTTGCAAGATTATCTTGCTGTTTCTGAAGAACAGGTAAGATTTCTGTAAGCGCTATTTTAATACAAGCGTCAATTAAATAGTCATTAAGTGTCACACTGACATTTAAAGCAGACCCGCATACACCTGAATCAGGTTCACAGTCTTGTTTACAATTAAACTTACTGGTGTCTCCTTGAAAAAGACCTGCTACAACAAGAGAAGGAAATCTATGATTAGGTGTATACAAATAATCATTATAGAAAAAAGCATACTTTTCTTTATTGTATTTGATTTTAGATTTAACAGAATAGAGATAAGGACTTACCAAAGTAAATTGCTGACTTAAATCTGGACTGGCAATCATTCTGTATATAAATCCCGTACTCGATTCTATGATTTTAGGAAGTTTAAACTTAGACCTAAACACTTCACAGTTATAAGGAAGATAAATACAATCACAGAAAAGAGAAGATACAGGTTCCATCTCTACACAAATAGATTCCCAAGGATTGCTTTGTGCATAAATTTTACCTTTATCAGCATCTTCTTTAAAGAGTTTGTGACTTGCTGTAGAAAACACATGCCACAAATACCTATTAGTATAGTTGCTATCAGCACTTACTTCTTTGATTCCTTCTCTAAGTCTCGATATGATTGTCCTTCTTGTTTGTTCCATTGTTTTTTATTTGTTGTTTTAAAAGACCTTGACCTTTCTTTCTTTTGTAATTATCTTCCGATATACCTTTATTTATTTCAAAATCTTCTAATCTACTTATTAAATGATACTGGTCAAGTCTTAACCAATTAAAAAATCTATCTTTTAATATACAAGCGTATATTTTTTTACGAATTAACTTACCAGTAGAGAATGTAAAATAATATATGTTTTTTACTTTACATCTATAGTTGTTTCGTAACCATCTGAGAGAGTACACATAATTTTCGGTTCTTACTAATTTTAAAATCTGTTTTTCGTATTTTGTTAATTTGGATTTTGGAGGAAGCCCTATCATCATTAATGTTCCAAACTTATTAGGAATTTCAAATCCGTCTATATTTGTAAATACCTCTTCCATCACCAAATCACAAAAGTCCTTAAGAATTCTTCGGTACTCTAAATTAGTAAGATTAGCATCGTTGTGTTTTTCTTTGTAATCGTACCATGCAACAATGTGCAATTGTACTTTATACAAATCATAGTCACCACTCCTCATAATTTAACAAATTTTATGTTATTAATTGAGTTTTATATTAAATAAAAAAAGTGAACACCGTTAGATGTTCACTTTTCATTTTTATCGTTCTTTAAAAGAAAAGATAATGTTCAGTTATTGAGTCATTTGAAAGTATGTCCATACAAACTCCTTTAGTGTTTTTCATAAAATTTGTTTGTACCCACTTACTCGAACCGTACATTGAGAGAACATTTTTATACCTAAAGAAGTCTGAATATTCTGTAGAAGCCAAATGTAAATCTCCTTTAATAAAGGAAATGTGATTAGACTTAATTTTGTGTTGGTCTATGTAACTTTTAATCCAAAGTTCTGTTTTTGGGTCCAGATTTTTAGGAAGAGGATACTTCATATCTTCAATATCTTTTCCGTGACATATAATAAAACAGTAATCTCCAAATTCAAAATGTTCTACAAATTTATCTCCTATGTAAGTTTGAACTTGCGGAAACTTAAGATTAAGTGCTGTTTCAAGACTCTTATTACAAATCCATTCAAAATCTCCTCCGTGATTACTTTCTCCTGCTGTTATGTAAGCAAAGTTTTTACATCTTGCATTACTTATTAAGTAATCCATGAAGTTCAAATGAACATCCAGAAAAGTTTGATAAACCTCTCTGTTTGTCATATTCTGTGGAAGAGAATGTCCACCTCTTGTAGTTAAAGAATTAAAGCCATCCACAGTGTCTCCTAAATCCATTATCACAATTTGCTCAAAAGGATAGATGAAATTCAATCTGATAATTTCATCAGCAGTCTTTTTCATTCTTTGATTAAATACTTCTGCATTGTATTCATTATCAAATAATGAATTTTCTTTAGTCTTGGCTCCAATATGTTTATCACTGGTATAGACAAAAAGAATATTATCGTAAACTTGAGGAAGGAATGAATTAGATTTAGGCTTGTAGTTCTGTAAGAACCGATTGAAATCTTCTTTAAAGTTTTCGGTATTAGGTTTTCTAACCATTAAAGAAGATTCACCTGTTTCTTTGTTTTTAACCCATTTTTGTTTTACTTCCCATTCATTACTTACAGGAGGTATATGTACGGAAGAAATTCCTGTTATAAAATATTCTTTAAGTTGCTTTTTCCAATTTTCTTCTATTCCAGTAAAAGTTTCAAATAGTTCATTTTCTGGAATTGAATCTTCATAATGCACACCTTTTTCCATTGCTTGTGCTACAATAAAATCTAAAGAGTTCAATCTATAATAAAGTCTTGCTTTTTGAACTTCTTCTTGTGACGCATTAAATTGCTTTTTTAGTTTCTCAGTTGAGTAGGAAAGACGGGTGGGATTTTCTTGAAATGCTTTGTAAATTAATTCGATGGTGTCTTGTTTAACTGTTGACATCGTATATTGGTTTGTGAAAGATGAGTCAAAGGTACTGATTATATTTGATTATCAAAGATTTAACCAAATAAAAAACCCACACCTCTTTTGGTGCAGGTTCATATCAACCAAACATTCAAGTTTTTATTATTCGTATTCTAATCAACTACAATCCATTGATAAGACAATTCACTTGTTTTAATCAGTCGCAGCCTCACTACAGAATGAGAAGACTCAAGTACAGAGTAAAGCACAGTAGAAGCCACAGCAGGATTCCATTCATATTGAACAGCCTGATTAAATTGAATCACTATTGGAGTGCCTGACGGATCATATTGAGTTGAAATATTCTTAAAGATGATTTCTTTATTAATGAAATCAGCAGTATTAGGTAACGTGATTGTGTTTGTAACTGTACTTGTTTCACCAGAACCACCTTGTGTAATCAAAAGAATTTTAGAAGCATCTTCTGCCACAAGAGTATAAGCAATACCATCATCTGTAGTACCATCTGAATTAAACTTAATTAATTTGGATTCTCTATCAGTGGAAGCACTACTCAACAATGCAAGCAAATCAGATAATGTTCTGGAAGAGCCACTCGTAGTAGTGATGGGTTCAAAAGGAAGTACTGCTCCGTTATATATTACACAGTCAGCATTTGTTGTTTCACTACAGCCTGAACAAGTAGTTAAATATGTAGTTTGTGAAGTACAGTTTGTACACGAACCAGAGCAAGAGCATGTAGTTTTTTTACAAGAAGAACAAGCCATAGTATTAATTTATTTAGTTTATTGTTTATTAGTTTGTTATTTGTTATTTGTTAGTTTATTAAAAAGTTAATGCCCCATAAAGAAACATTACCTGTTATTGGATTTCCTGATTGACCCGGAATACTGACTTGAACTAAACCTGCTGATGTTATATTTACTAAGGCTATAAAATCCAAATCATCATACTGACAAAGAAAATTGGCTGACACAGGAGGTCTGAAACTTGTAGGAAGTGTAAAAGCAGTATTACCAGAAATACCATCAGTAAGATATCCTTCTAAAGTAACTAAATTACCTTGCTTACAATATCTTACATCTCCTGCTCCTCCAGTGACAAAAGAATTAACCATGTCACTATCAGAAACTATTTCTTTAATTGTATCAGGATGGGCTTCATTAATTACAATCCATTGATAATTAATGCCTATTTTAACATAGGTTAAATACAAAGTACGATGTAAAGAATAATCCCAACTAATCAAAGTATCAAAAGAAGTACTGGATGTACTTACATTCCATTTATACTGAACACTGGTGTCAAAACTCCATACTATTCTACCTCCGGGATCACCACTTGTCAATTGACTAATGTCCTTAAATATCAAAGTCTTTCCAATAAAAGCAGCATCTTCAGGAAGAACAATAGTATATGCAACATTGGTGTTATCTGCTTCAGTATCAGTGTTACCATTAAGTAATAGAATTTTCTGAGTATCTTCAATAACTACAGTATAATTACCATCTACTTCTTTACTTAGTCTAGTGCAGCAAGATTCATCAGGAATCTGTTTAAGAATGTCAGTAAGGATTCGAGAAGAACCATTTCTAACAGTGTCATCTTCAAAACCCAATGGAGTATCATTATAGATAATACAATCAGTATTTAATTCATACTGACAATCTCCACATGGATTTAGTTTTTTATTATCGGTGCAATTATTACAGGCCATTATTTAGTTATTTAATGTTTTCTTTGTGTATGTGATTCCATCCAAATAGACTGCTCTGGAACTACCATCAGCAGGAGTACTTCCATTAAAATAAAGTCTTATTGAACCGTCAGTACTTATTTGAAGAAAAATCAAATAAGAAGCAGAAGGAGCAATTTCATGTGCGACAGGAGTAACTATTGTAGCATCAGGCCAAGCATCTTGAGGAAGATAGCCTATAACACCATTATAGTTACCACTTGTTACTCTTCCTGATAAAGTTACAATGTTTCCTTTTCGAGTAACATAAGGAGTTCTACTTGCAGTCCAATCCAATTCAAGATTAATTTCCATAGTTGTACCTGAACAGCACTCTGACTGAATTTCCAAGGCTTTACAAATACCAGCAAGCATTGTTTCTATAACATACTTTTTGGTCTGTTCGCACTCGCAAGTTCCAAGTAAATCTGTTATACAACTTAAATCCAAATCAGCCCAAGATACATCACATTGTTCTTCAGCAAGCCATTTCAACCAGTCATTTAAAGTATTACCTGAAAAGGTAGCACACTTAGGTTTAAGTAGTCCTACTTCACACACTTGATTGCTGCTAATAGGATTGGTAGGTGGACACGTACTATTATTACTCATTGTTTTTAATGTTTTAATGTTTTAATATCTAAACACTTGTTTTAAAATAGTTTTTTCTTTAGTTACGATTTTCACAACACTTATCCCTTTTTCAACGAAAATAGGCTCTGTACTTGAAAAAATCTTATTAAAGAAAGTAAGTTCTCCTAAACTATTGTAAACTGTTACTTGAGCAGGTTCAGTAGAATCTACATAAATATAGTCAGCAGCAGGGTTAGGATAAACTCTCACGGAAAGTTCTTCTCTTTCTCGAATAGGGTGGTCTACTCTTTTTGGCCTTCTTGCGGAAATACATCCTACTATCATTTCTACAGGAGTAATTAAATTTTCATTCCATGCTTCTATAGGCATTGGGCCATCTAATATCTCAATAGAGCCACATGTTGTTCCTGCTTGTTTTGCTATAAACCAAACTGTATATACATGACCATTGGGATAACTGTGTATATATGGGTCAGCCCACAATGTTCTTATTTCGTTTTTAGCAGATAAACAACCGGGTTGTAGTCCATGTGAAAAATAACTCGCGTCATAAGAAGACAAAAGACCCGTAAATGTAAAAGGAGTATCCAATCTAATAGAAAGATTGTTAGTGTCATAAGCAAAAGAATATTGAAAGGCTCCAACTGAATCAAAGCCTGACACATAAACTCTCATGGGAACGGTATCCCCTAATACAAAATTTCTGTCTTCAAAAGACCATTTGAACTGTGCCTGAACACTAAGTGAGAGTAATGTTAAACAGAATAAAATAAGTTGTTTCATAATTTAATGGTTTTGTTTAGTTTTGTTTAGTTGATTTAATTAGTACATTTCAAGAAAATAAGTACCGTCATTCCATAAAAGTTCTGATTCTCCAGCATTAATTGTTATTGTATTTACTGCTGAAGTGGTATATATTTCATTGCCTCCAGCATTCGTATTTAAAGTAATTGCTCCACTGCCTCGATTTTTAATGTAAAAGACTCTATTAGTATTTCCTGCTATTGTTGGAAGAGTCCAAGTAGTTGTAGTTCCTGTAAAGACATATAAACTCGAAGTAGTTAAGTCAAGTCTTCCTGCTGCACTTGTAGTAGAGGTTCTTTCCATTATAGGAGAAACTGACCAATCTGTTCCATCTGAAACTAAAGCATCTCCTCCTATAGCATCATTACCATCTACTCTTTTAATGTAATTACTTGGAGTCATTCCTAAAATAAATCTAACCTTAGTTTTAGTTTGAACAGAACCCTCTATATAAAGAAGAGAATCTGCCAAAAACGAAATAATAGAGTCAGATGCCATTTGAAAAGCAGTACCTCCATAAGTCTGTAAAGTATACTGTCTTCCAGCAGAGGCTCTAAAAAATCTAGCAGAGTCTACAGGACTTGTAAATACTAAAAATCTTGTAAAGGCATTTTCCGCTACAGTAAGTCTTAACATTTCTCTAGTAGCAGTAGTAGGTAAATCAGAAACAAATCTAAGAGTTTCACCTATAGTATCCATAAGCATTTGACTACCACCATTTTGAAGATTTCCGTCACTATTATAAACGTTAACAGAACCTCCACCACCTCCAGATTGAGGTCTTACTTCCCAATGATTTGATGTGTTATCCCATGCTAAAACATCTCCGTCATTTGTACCTGTGATTTGCAGTAAAGTACCACCCGCATTAAGACCTGTAATACCTTTTAAAGCAGTAGAGGACGGAACTGTACCTAAAATAATACTATCACTTGTTACTTCGACAGTAGAAGCAGAGTTCAATCTAATGTTGTCCGGGCCAGATATTGTAGTAAGTTCTACACCTGAATCATCCATAGTAACTTGATTGTTACTCGCAGCATCGAAATATTCAAGTCTATGCTCAATAGGAGTCATATACATATTAGCCCCTGCTAATCCTCCAACAGTTACATTTAGTTCCCCATCTCCATCTACGTCTGTAAAATTTAAAAATCCGTCAATTTCAACATCTCTATTTGTTACAGTTCCATTAGCAGTATAAAATGTGTTAACAGTTGTAGGAGTGTATTTAATAGTGTCGTTAGAGAAACTAAATCCCGGCCCTAATTTAGTTGCATTTACATCTCCGTCAGCATCTCTTGTCATAAAAGTCACAGGAGAACCACTATTTCCTGTGATACGTACTGCACCTTCTACGTGTAATTCTTGTTGAGGACTGAGTGTTCTAATACCTACTTTAGCACCTAACTGCGTAATTGCGCTTTGGTTATAAAGAGTAGTAGTTGTGCTAGTTCCTGTGCGTGATGTTTCTGTAAAAGAAGTATTAACTCCAGCACCAAAAAACCTGATAGTAATATTAGCATTTGCTGCTGTAGAACCAGACACACGTCTGATTCTAAGAGTGTCTATACCACCAGAAGGAGAACCTGAAGTATTACTTTTCATTTCCAAGTTAAAGTCATTAGTTCCAGACCAACTAGATTTATTAACTGCTGTTAAAGGAATTAATGTATTCCAACCACTGGTAGAACTAAATCCTAAATGAATATAATACTTCTTTTGCATGGCAAATCCACTTCCTGCCACGTTAACATCAACTTCAGCAAAAATAGACCTACCACCTTCGTTGTGAGTTATTACACCAATTTCTTGAGTAGCATCAGTAGTAGTAGGTACTGCTTTAGTTAATCTAATGGCTCCTATTAAACTTTCCCATCCAGTGTTTGTTGCTGTACCAGTTCTTTTAACCCAAAACTCACCAAAACTTGAAATAGATGTGTAAGCCACATCACCCGGATTAGCAGTAATAGAAGCATTAGGAGAACTACTACTTCTGTAAAAATCATTAGAACCTGTGCTATTTTCTATTCTTAACATTTTGGTAGTATTACCACTAGACGTAAAAACATGCTGTCTTGCTTGTGGATTACTGGTAAGATAACCAATATTACCACTAGCATTCATGTAAAATCCAATTTGAGGAGCACTGTTATGAAGATAAAAAGGTGATGCTCCGCCTGATACTTGAATGTTAAATTCAGATGCCTCTACCCTAAAGGTAACACCTGTAGCATTATTTGGTCCTCTAACAATAAGGGCTGCAGCATCATTACCGTGTACAATTAAGCCTGTTTTATATGTACTATTGCCAATTCTAAAATTAGAGTGGTCAGTAGTATATAACGTACCGGCAGTAGGTACTTTCAAATATTGACTTCCGAACCTAGTTACCGTACTATTTGTACTAGCAATGTACACCTCATTACTAGAGTTAACAGTCAAAGCGTTAATTGCAAGACTGTTAAGTGAATCTCTGAAATAAATAGAACTACCACTTAAGGGCTTTTCAAAAAACAAAGAAGCAGTATCAATAAAGGTAATGCCTTTATTCTTACCTGCCACTTGTCCAAATACCCATTGGGCTTTGGTATCGTCAGTTTTGAAATCATGTATAGTCCAATAATCAGAATCAAAACTGATATCTCCGCCGTCATTAGCATTGTGACCAATAGCAGCAGATATTGGCCTTCTACCTCCAACGCCGTTTGCAAAATACACTTCACCCAAATGAAGTTCAAAGATAGTATCTCCAGGAGCATAAGAAAATTTCTTTTCCATCCTAATAGATAAAGAAGCTTTAGTACCATCTTCTCTACCTCCACCAGGTAAAGTATTCCAACCCATACTAAATACTTCATTGTCCCCTGCAATAGAAACACTATCAATAAAAAACCTGCTGATTATAAAATCACTGTTATCATCAGCCCTACTATCTGCTTTCATCCTTATTAAGTAAGGTTGATTCCCGCCGAATGTTATTCCCGGCTTAGTAGCGGATGCACCTTGATTAATGACTAAAACTCCAGAGGTATCAGTTAAAGAACCCCCTAAACCTTGTAAAGTAGTAGTTCCTCCTCTTGCTATATTAGAAGTGATTCTTTTGTTTAAGTACGTACCGTCAGTTTTAATAAATGCTGAGTCTACACCATTAGCGTAAATAACTCCTGCCAAGTTTACAATTTTAGCAGGAACAGAATCTCTAGTTAAAGAAATTTGCAAATTACTACCACTTAAACTAAACGTGTCAACTTGTTGAGGAATAGTCCAGAAATTGATTTTACCTGTACCATCATCGTATACTGTGTTGATACCAACTTCAGTATTTCCTGTAGTCATTGCACCAGCAATATCCTGAACACTTTCTGTAATATCTAGCGTTTTTGCAGGAACACCATCACTACTTAAAGAATTGGAAATGATGGCACCACTGATACTAAAAGTATCAATTTGCTGAATTTCATTAGTATTACTAAGATCACCAGTATTAGTGATGGTAATGTTGTTAGTACCACTAACACTGATTCCTGTACCTCCTATAATAGATTGAACTGGAGCAATTGAAATAACAGGAATAGTCTTAACAGGTTGTCCATCATTTGAAATAGATAATTCTACATTAGAACCATCTACACGAAAAGTGTCTATTGTTTGATTATCTGTATTATCAAGATAAGGAGCAAGATTCACTGTTGACGCAGGAACACTATCTTTAAGTAAAGATATTCTTAACAGGTTACTTGTTATTTCAAATGTATCTATCTTTTGAAGTTCATTAATAGGAGATACATCACTAGCAACTAAATCAATAGTACCATCACTGTCATCATAAGTGGCGGTAATTCCTGTTTCAGTATTTCCAGAAAACATTCCTCCTGCAATATCTTGTGTGCTCTCTGTAATATTTATTGTGTTTGCAGGTAAATTATCATCACTCAAAGACAATGAGATTGTAGCACCAGAAATACTAAATGTATCCACAGTTTGTACTGAAGACCCACCTGTACTAACACCTCCCATTTTAAACATTCTCCACGCAGGAATTAATGTATCATACATTATAATTGCTGCTCCTGTATCTGCATTCAAAACAAAGTCAGAACCTATATAAAATTGGTTTTCTGTACTAGACCCTGCATCTTGATTTTTCAGTGTAATATTAAAACCCCCACTGTTAAACAAAAACAAAATTCTACCATGTACTCCATTGTCTATACCTGTAATGTTATAATTACCATTACTAGATAAAATACCTACGTTAGCACCATTTAAACCAGTATAGTTGTTTACGTTTCCTGAAATAACAGAAGGGCTTACGACATCCCTAAAAGATGTTTGACCTTCAAGAAAAATATTATTTTCACTTGACGAAAGGGTTATACCTGTTCCTTCAATTACAGAAAAATTATTTGTAGAAGATACTCCATTATCAAAACCTACTGAAAATTTTTCACCTATTGCAGCAGAATTATTAGAAAAAATAAGATTTCCCGGAATACTAACAACCCTTGTTTGGTCTGTGATAGTACCGTTTGTTGTGTAAATATTATCTAGTAAGGCACTTAAACTTACACTTTTTAAAGGTACATTATCATTATAAAGTGAAATCTCCAGATTGTTACCTGTTAACCTTAAGGTATCAATGTATTGAATTTCGTTAGTGTTACTTAGGTCTCCTGTGTTGTTTATGGTGTTTCCTGTTATTCCTATACCTGTACCAGCAACATAAGTAGTTCCTGTTAAAGGAACCCATGAAACTCCTGTCCAGAAATACAGTGTAGGAATAGTATTTACTCTAAAACGGGCTTGACCATAAGAAGGTACTCCTGTTGGTACAGAAGCATCTGATATGACATCAATGCCTTCAGGTATTAACTTCCAAGTATTACTCACACGATTCCACAGGTATAAATCTCCTTTACCAGAAGAAATATCTACTGCGTATTCACTTTCGGTACTTATTCTAGGTACATGATTAGGTACACCATTGGTGTAAACAATCCCTGTTCCTTTTACAATTTGACCAAAAGAAAAAGTAGATACTAAACAGAATAGAAAAAACAAGATTAATTTTAAATTACTCTTCATCTTCAGTTATAATTTTAGATATTCCCATAGGAAGACCATAAGTGTTTGTTTGGCTTAAATAATAGCAATCTGATTTATTAAGACCCGCTTGATATGCTGCTTGGTCATTATCATAAAATAGAGTAACCAGCCCTTGTGTTACAGTTCCATCAACATTTAAAATACCTGTAAACTTGGATGCTGTACTATCTGTAGGCATGTACTTGTCATTCTTATAATTTACAAACGCACTATTTTGACTTAAATAAGCAAGTACAAAATCTTTGTTTGTAACAGGGTCTTTACCTATACCGTAACCTTCGTAAACAGACTTGTAATAAAATCTGTTTAAAATCGAACAACTTAGCATGTTATTTATATGAATATTTTATCTAATTGCCTATTAAATAAATTACAGTTTTTACTGTAGTTTACCAAGGCATTTTTTAAATAATTTTTATGTCTGGCATTAGTTTCTGTGTCAAACCTTTCACTTATTTGCTCAAAAGTATATTTACAGGGCTTAGGATTACTTTGACGCAGACTTTTTAACTTTTTTGGAGACATACCTCTAAAAGCATTAAGTGCTGTCTGAGATTGATTTTTAGCACTACAAGCAGAACATCCCATTTTATAAAATTGACTAATTAACAATTACAGTTAGGGTCTAACTGTTTTGATTTAAGTTTTACTTGATTGTACATTATTTTAGCCTCATCATGTTTCTGATAAAGTTCAGACAACTGTTTTGCTACTTCGAGAGTTGTAAGCATTTCATGTACTTCTTTGTACCAAGGACTATTAGGAGAACAATAAACAGAATCACTTGCTAATTTCTCACTAATCATTTTGATAATATCTTGCTTAAGACGAGTTATTCTAAAATAATAATGTGTCTTCTTAACAACTCCATTTGGTTTTATAGATTGAGTAAATGTCCATAATCCATCAGGTAGCGTTGTTAACTCATCATAATTATTTGAGTTTGACCAATTAAAAGAATTAGAGTTAATTACTATTAACTTGCTAACAGGATATACCACAGTGTAAACTGTAGAATAGTTAGGAGGACATATTTCAAGCAAAGGAGTTTCTACAGCAACATCCGGATTATACCAAGATACATCTTGTGTATAAATTACTTTAAGGTCAGGACTATCAAAAAACAACAATGATAAATTTGTCTTACTCATGTTATGTGTGGGATTGATTTAAGTTTAATAATGTTTGATAGTTCCACTGATCTGTTGAATCAGAAGCAAGTATTTGACAAGTAAAATTTAAAATCTCTAACAAAGAAGAGTTTTTAAATTCAGGGTCTATATTTTCAGTTTGATTAGCGTTAATATCATTAAAACCATCGTTCATGTTGATCTTTCTAGGAACTCTGTAATAATGTAATTCAACACTTTTAATAGAAAAATCAGTAACATAGATTCTCAACTTATCACCTGCTATTGTACATATTGTTTCTTCCCATTCAACAGAAGGTCTCCAGAATTCATGTGCAAGAAGAACATTAATATCTCCTTCTTTTTTTAAATGATTTTTTATCTCACAAGGAACAAAACTTACACTACGTTTATAGTGTAAGTAGTTTTCAGGAAAAGCAACTTCATAATAATTACTTCCTGTTTTTTTAGGTTTTAAATTAACAGTTGTAATCAAATGCTGTATTTCATCTATTCTGGCTATACTTGTTTCGTCTACTTTAAATCTACTTTCTGTCCATAAAAGTTGAGCAGTATTAAATGCTTCTACAAATTGATATTTTTCTATGTTATCTGAAAAATTAGACTGGCTTTTATTCAATCTATTTTGAACATATTGGTAACATTCTGCTACTGTCATTTTGTTATTTTATTAAAAAGGGGTAAAGAGTGATATTCACTCCTCACCCCTTTATTATGATTGAATCGACTTTAACTTTAATTAAACGAAACCTTCCAGTTTAGCATCAGGGAAACTTTCAGCAAGGAATGCTTTCAGAGTATTCACAAGAGCAAGGTCTGCTTCATTCACAAAAAGTGTCACAGTTTCTCTCAAGTTGTTGTTGTTAGCAGTGTTGTTTGCATTCATCTCTACATTGTGGTAGAGGCTGAAAGCATAGTAGAATGCTTTTTCATCAACTTGCTTTTTGATACCTTCGCGGATATGGAACAGTTGATTTTCTTTATCAACTTGATTTACCCAAGGAATCTTATTGTAGAACTGTTCTTTAATCATGTATTTGATTACATCGTCTCCTCTCAACTGGCGGAAAGTACCACGCTGTGCTTGGAACCAAGTAGCAGTACTGTAATCGCAAATATTAACAGAGTTTTCTTCTGTGTAAAGACTTACGCTAAGTACAACAGGCTCTTTTTCAAGATATTGCAAGTAATCATAGCCAGGGAATTCATCAAGAACTTCAGTAGTTTCTCTTCCTGTGAACTTGATACCGCACTGGCAGCAGCCAGAAGGATCAGCAGGAGGAACAGGACAACCTGTAGTTTCATTAACTGTCCAACCATCACAAGGAGTTACAACCCAACGCTGACCTTCAAATATAGGAAGTTCGTCAAATTCTGCAATAGCATAAGTATCACAACCATCCAGCAAATAAGCATTGTTGTACTGATTGGCAGTATATCTCAACAGACAATCATTAGAAGATTCAGAAAGAGTCAAACTATCTACAACTTCAGGATATGCTGCAAATGCTGCTTCAAGTCTTTCAAGAGTTTCACCTGCACCAGCACCGTCTGCATTAGCATCACAATCATCTACTTTAACAGTCAAGGAAAGTTGACGTACTACTTTATAGAAAGTTTCACCTTCTTCCCAAACAGAAGTTGTAGTAGGACCAGTACAAGAAGCAGGAACAATGCCAAGTTGAACATCCACAACTACACCAGAATCAGGAGAATCAACTTCTGTAGAACTTACAATGTAGTATTGAGTAGTATTTACTCCGGAGATAACAGTAGTAGAACTTGTTACTGTAACATTGGTCAAAGCAGACAATTTGAGAATTGTAGTGCCTCCCGCAGCAGCAGTAAAAATTTCATTATCAACAGTAATCAAAGAAGCATAACCACCTGCAACAGCACTAAATCCAGAAGGACACACCGCACAGTTTTGAAGAACAACACTGGTTTGAGTAAAGTTAGAGGGCTGACCTGTGCTAGCAACTGCTTCAATTACTTGATAAGTAGTGTAGGGAGCATGGCGAGATTTAACTTTAACGCGAGTGTAGTTAGTAGGATCAACAGTTGCTTGAACTGCTGCAAGAGCCAGTTCATCACCATTATCACAAACAGTAAGAGTGTATTCTACAAAGGTTGTGCTATCTAAACTAGGAGCACAATCTGCACTGATTACTTTTTCAGCAGTGAAAAATCTACTTGTCCAACGATTAGGATCATTAAAAGCACGTACCAGTTCATCAACATAAACAGAACAGTTAGTTCCAGATTCACAAGTAGTGTTGCAGTCATCACAGCAACCTGTTGTGATAGAAATGATTTCATTAAAATCATTTCCCATAATGTTACGAACAGGACGACCTTTAACATGTACGTTAAACATGTAGGTTTTACCACATTCAAACTTAAGGGTTTCGCAAGTATCAATGCCATTATAGCCAAGATAGTAGATATTGGGCTTTTCTACTTTAGAAGGCTCTTGGAATTTAATAACATCAACGTTACGAAATGTTACAGGTTCACTTCTAAGAGTTACATCCTGATTGAGTTGGTTACGAATTCTTTCTTGTCTACCACCTTGAGTAAACTGTTTTTGGTTAGGACTGCCAGCAGCAAGATAACCTTTACGTCTGTGTCTTGCAGTAATAGAACCCGCAGAAAGAGCCTTATGAGTATCTTCATCGAAGATACCAAATTCAAAAGGCAGAAGATCATAAGAGTTAGTGTTCTCAGCAGCGAGTTTTTTAACTACCCATGATGTAGGGACTGATTTAGGAAATGCCATAATATTATGGTTTATTTACGTTAGTTAATTTGTTATTGTTTTTACTTTATTTTTCTTTTAATTGACTTGTCAAAGAAGAAGGCTTGTCATCTTTAGTACCTAATCCAACAATATCTGCGTTGGCGGGGCTTAAACAAAACTGTATTACTTCTTCTTCATTTCTACCAAGAACTGTTCCTGTCATTGCTAACTGGTATCTTCCATCTTGGTTAAGTCTGATGATGCCTCTGAAAATAGCATCTTTTACTTTTACTACAGTATCAAGGTATTCTGGTTCAAGATTTACAACATCCAAGAACTTTTCAGCATTCTCCAGATTTTTACTTATAAATTCTTCAAGTTTTGCAAAAGCCAAATTCTTAGTAGCAATACCTGAACCAGAAGGATAAATATACTTAGCAATCAAAACAATGCGATTAGAAGTAGAATCCATCAGTTCGCCAAGTTTGCTAATTGCTTTTACTATAATTTGTTTTTTAGTTACCTTGTTCTCAAGGTCTCTGTTCTCATCTGTAAGTTTAAACTTAAAGTTATTAACGGGAGTATTTTCCAAGATTTCATCAGAAACAGCAATAATACCCATTCCGTTATTTACTTTCATCAAATGCAAATCCCATTCGTGTCTTATATTCTTTTCAGGATCAAAGGCTTCAATGTCATGCTTTACTGTTATTTCGTACTGTTCAAGAAATTCTCTACCTCTGTCTGAATCAAATTCTACTCCGAAAAAAGTTTCAAACTTCTTTCTTTTGTCTTTGTCTTTAGGACCATCAAGACCAATGTTGTGTTTACCATTTACAATTGGTATTTCAAATCCTGTAGAGCATCCGGGAAAAATTGAATAACCAAAGTTTTCAAGTCCCATCAGCATATCATTAGAATCCGGTGGCATTTGTTTTAATACAACTGACATAATTTAGTTCGATTAATATTAGTATTAGTAATAGTGAATGTTCGATTATTAAAGTGTAAAGGTAAGCCCGGCATCTGATGTTTCAAACACCGGGCTTATTAATTTAGAAATTGTAATCAGGTTCAAAGATAGGTTTACCTGTGAACGGATTGTAGGGTTTAATCAAGAGAGAACGAGTGATATCTTTAATGTGATATGCTTTCATTCGTTTTTCAATGTAAACTTCAAAACCTGGACCATTGTTAGAAGACTGCCAAGGACCTTTCATAGTAGGACTGTCCATGTAGTTCATTCTACCATTAATGTATCTGTGGTGGAAGTCAAAGTCAGGACCATAAACAACTTCATAGATATTGTCATTTTGAGCAGTCAAGTCATCAATAACAAAAATATAAGAAGAAAGTCTGTGCCCGTCTACAATTGGGTTTTCAATATCATTTGCTTCAATCGGATCAAATGCAGCAACATGCTCAAATCTAACCCAACCAAATGCCATACGATATTTAATAAAGTTGGGCAGATCAAGAGTAAGATTCATGTTGTCTCCACCTTTCACGTATCTTTCAGAATCAAATACGATACCAGCAGAGTTAGCAGCATCTTTAAGTTGACCTCTTACGAGTTTCATACCACCAAGACCAGTACCAATGACAATTTCATTTTGACCATAAGGATCAATTTTGTCTTTCAAACGGCTGGTAATCCAAGAGTCTAATTTTTTAAGTTGGAATCCGGGAATATTATAGTTGTACTGAGGACCAAGATTCAATTGGTGGAAAATACCAAGGGGAAGGTGAACTTGTGTTTTACCTTCTACTTCAGTAACACCACCAGAACCCCAAGTTGCATATTCTTCAATGTCACGCTCAACCATTCTCATAGCAAGCATTTCAATTTCAGGAATCCATGCTGTTTTAACAAGGTCTTGTTTCATTGCAGCAACAACATCAGTCTTTCCTGCTTTATTGTAAGCAGAAGCAATTGCGTCCCAAGAAGCCTGACCACTACGAGAAATATCATAAGCAGCACTACCGGGTTTAAGAGCATACATTTCAATTACCTTACGGTATTGCTGTAAACCAACTACGCATTTTTGACTGATTTTAGAAAGAGCAGCATCACGAGTACAAGTAAAGTGACAGTTAGCGTAACCATCTCCTACATAGTTATAAAACTCACGGTAGCCTGTTTTGATAGAACCAAAATCATTGTATGTTTGACCATATTCTCCAAGAACCGAACCAATTTGAAAGAAAATTGTACCAGACTGAAGATACTGTTTGGGATACCATTTGTATTTTTTGTTGGGAGAATTTACTTTAACTGTGTAAATAAAACCATCTCCATCTTGTCTAATTTCATCGGCAGTAACATAAAGTTCCAAGCCCGCAAATTTGTTTGCTGTAATGATAGCAGAGTTACCAAAAGTACGTTTGTTCAACTTCAATTTAAAAGTTGTACCATCAATACCGGGTTTGTCCATACCACTTACATCTTCAAGAGAATAAGTAGGTTCTTCTGCAATAGGTTGTTGCCATTTAAAAATAGTAGAACCAGAATGCACAAGACGGTTTTTACCTTGTCCAGTAAGATTCCACATACCGGGACGGTCAATGTAACCAGTTGTGATCCAAGGAATAATCATTCCAAGGTCATCTGCTGTTTGTGCTTTACCTTGTTCCATCTGCATCAAGTGTGCAGTGTCAAGGTGTGTGCCATACGAGAACTCTTTAGTTTGTAAGTATATCCCGTTTTGAATTGTCAAAGGAACTGCTGACATAATTATTTTTTGTTTAGTTAGTAGTTAGTAATTAGTAATTAGAAATTAACATTTATTTATTTGACCTTTAATGGCCATTTTGCATTTTTATTCTTTTCAGTGAAACTTTGATTCTTGGGTTCTTCTCTTGTATCAACCTTTCCTCCTTTCACTGCATTGTTGTATTTGTGTTCTTGGACAAAAGTATTTGTCACTTTAGTTTCTATTTTTTTAGAATACTCTTTTTCAAACTTTGCAGGATTAGTAAGAAGTAATGTAGCAAGAGCCAATCTTTCAAGAGAACCTTCTTTTGCATATTTATTGAAAAAGATATGTGCATCTAAAGGAGTCATCATTGCTTTCTGACCATTAGGAAGATTCATTTCAATTGTTTCATCTCCTGTTAAAACAGAGTAAATATTACCAGCATCTTCTTTACTTAAAGTAATGCCTCCGATTTTTCCTGTTTTAAGTGTGTCAATAACTCTTTTGTTATAGACTTCTTTTACTTTGTTTTCTGTCTCTCTAAGTTGCCTTTGTTCTTCCTCTTTGGCTTTTGCAATATTTACTGCTTCATCATCGAGTTTAGGCTTAATTCTTTTTGATTCTTTTTCAAGAAGACCAGCATCTTTCAATTCTGTGATTTTTTCTTCCAGTTCAGATTGGCTATATCCTTCTTTTCTAGAATACCACTGCCTTACTATTTTTTCTTGATCGTATTCATTTGTAACATCAAGATTCTTAATACTCTGCTCTTCAATAAGAGTTTGTAAATATTGCTCAACTCCTTTGCCTTTAGCATTTACATCAAAATCAATAAGGCGTTTAGTATAATCAGAAAGTTCACCAATAAATCCGTCAAATCTTTCTTCAATTACTTTTTCAATGTTGTGCTCTAAAAGTTTTGTTAGAGTTTCCTCATTAATCTCGTCATTTCCAAAACCTTCGTAAGCCTCTTGAATAATCCCTCTTTCTGCAAGTGTATCAATTACTGTTTCATAATTGATAGTTTGAGGTTTCGTATCTGTTTTTTCTTCTCCTAAAGAAGGAAGTTCTGAACCAGAAAGTTGAATATCAAGTCCTTCTTTCCCTTCTTCTTTTTCTCCTTCTCCTTCTTTTCCAATTGGTTTCGTTTCTGTTTCTTCTATAAGAGGTTTCTCTTCTTCAAGATTTAATCCGTTATCAATTGGAGTTTGATCTTCTGTTTCTGTTCCTGCAAAAGCAGACATACTAAGCATATCAGTAAGTGCATTTGGAGAAACTGGAATAGGATTGTTAAAATTCGTCATAAATTGAATGTTTAAAGTTAATACAAAAGTTGTGTTTATACAAGTGATTATAGTTTAATTTATTATCAAAAATAATTAGATGAATTTTAATTAACTTATTAATTATATCATCATAATTATGATGATGTTTATTTAGAACCTTTTGGATTCTTGTTTTCTTTAGCAATTGCAAGCATAGTTTGACTCTTCTTTAAATCAGCAAGAATCTTCTCACGACCTAATTGAATCTTTTCTCTTTCCAACTCTAATTTAGAATCTTGTTCTCTTTGACTCAAATTGTTTTGGTTTTGCATTTGATCTCTTTGTAAGCCATTTTGAGTAGTCTTATTTATCAGATCATAGTAGTAGTTTTTCTGTTTGTCTTGTGCTTCCTTAAGTTTCATAAGTTCATCAAAACCTCCACCTTCACTAAACTGACTCTGACCAATTACTTTAATCTCTGTTACATCAATTTCATGTTGTCTGTCAAGTTCTTTTTGTCTTGCCTGTTCAGCCAATTCAGCCTGTTTTATTCTTTCTTGGCTTTCAATTAACTCTTGTTGTTGAGCCTCTTGTCTTCTTAAGAGTTCTTGTTCCTTTCTTTCTTTTTCTTCATTTACTTCTTTGAGTTTAGCGTAAATTTCTCCAATAGACTTACTTGACACAAGAGCCACTTTATCTAAAACATCTGCTCCAATAGTATTATCTGAAAGCACATACTGCTTAATATTTTCCATTACGATGTTATCATCCATTGAGTTACTAATGTAAATACCCATTTGATGAATCATCAAATCTGAAGGAATTTGAAAGATTACTCTTTCTCCTTCATCATTAACATAAGTCTGTTCTACGGAATTATTTTGAAGGGCTAAATATTTAGCACATTCCAACATGGTCTGTCTTACTTTTCTAAACATAGAAAAGTGCTCATCGTATAAATACTTAAGTTGACTGATAGACCTGTTAACACCTTGTGCGACTCCTGTTGCTGTTTCTGATGGACTAATATCACCTAAGAATTGAGGACTAATCCCCACAATCATTAAACATTCATTCTTACAGATTTCTGCAAGTTTTGCTTTCTCAAGAATTTCTTGAGTAACAGTCATATCTACTAATTGACCATAACCTCCTGTTACAGATAGGTTAGATTGGTTAGTATTACTAAGACTTGTATCTACAGGTCCAACTCCTACATCTCTGGCTGTTAAAGCCCATTTTAAAAAATTATGTGTTCCCCATTCCTCACCCATACTTTCTTGCGGAATCACATTTTGATTCATTGCAAAGAACTTACCTATCTCTCCTTTAATTTTCTGGTCATTTCTGTTCCACAAATAATTATAAAAGACCTGCCAAGGCTTACACTTATCAACAATACTTATGATAGAGTTATACCTATTAGTTTTAGGACCACCATGCACAGGAATATAAGAACCAAACTTTTTACCTAGATCAGAGAGTTGAATAGGATACTTTTCCAATACAAGCCAGATATCATCAGAATTATCAGGATTAGGATTTACACTAAGGTTTATTTTCACACACCTCCAAAGTTCATTGATGTAAAACCACTCTAAATGTTCTCCTTCAAGAAGATTTTCTTCTGTTTTTTCCTTGGTATAAGAGTTATCATATACAGGCTTGTACGTGATTTTATAAGTATCATCTACTAACCTTGTGACAGGGTTTTCACCTTGTGACTTAAAAGTAACCTTGCCCAATTTTCTTGGAACTTGAAGATACATATTGCTGATCTGTACAAGTCTTTCTTTAAACTCGTCTCCTCTATATCTTTGGTCTTTGTTAGTGTTTTGTCCAATTTCT
>ERZ869921.238-NODE-238-length-37288-cov-8.897833_pt1 | contig 37288 bp, 63 predicted proteins | sample MGYA00579310_ERZ869921 | MGnify/ENA primary metagenome ERZ869921 (study PRJEB32216, sample SAMN09231816) | wastewater metagenome | place: USA: Maryland | collected 2016-06-21 | study: EMG produced TPA metagenomics assembly of the PRJNA472060 data set (Reclaimed... | reverse complement strand
GCCCCACCGTAGTTTTGTTGTAATCCACCCAGGCCGTGTGAAAATCTGTTGCGCTTTGTTTCACCGGTATTTGCCCTGCAACACCGCCTACGGGCAAACCTGGCCCCGCTGCGCCGTCCTCTCACTGCAAGCTGTCCAGAAAATCCTGTTCCGTGCCAACGTTTCCTTCCTGCAACCAAATGTCATACGCAGAAAGGCCCACGTAATTCACGCCCAATTCCACCACTACTTCCACGTTTACAACGTCATTGGCACTTTCAATTACCGTATGTTCACACGTAATTTCCACCGTGGTCACGTTTGTGGTGTTTTCCGCACTATCCTGCGCCTGTTCAACCGTTATTTCTTGCAAAACCACCTGTTCTTCTGTTGTGGTGGTACTATCGTTATTAACTGTAACGGTGGAAATAATGGGTATGTTTTCAGGCATTTTTCATTTTTATTTTTATGCAGTTCAAGTGTTGCGGTTCGTGCCTGTTGGTAATACTTCAAATTCTATGTCGCTGGTATATTCTGCAGCCGCAGAAGGTGTAACAAACCGGAAGCTTTGCACGTACATGCCTGGCTCAATTCTGCTTTGTGTTGGTGTTATGGGAAAGCTTTTTTCTGTAACGCTGGTGGCAATGGCCGCATACCCGGTAATTGCCGCCGTAGCATCAGTAACATCAGTGTCCAATATTCTTTTTATGGTTAAATATATTTTATAACCGTTTAAATCCTGCAAAACACCAGCAACGGAAAGCTTTGCCACAAAATTCCAGGTATTTCAGCGTTTTAGTTGGATCATAAATTATTTATTATTGCTTCAAATTACCTCAATCATTTTATTAAATATATTCAGTAGAAAATCACCCAGGGCCTTCAATAGCAAACGCACTGCATCATATTCTTTTACCATTACGCCGGTGCGGTGCACGTACACATTCTGCACAATGCTGTATGTTTCCGCTACCATAAGTATGCCAAACACCCATTTCAGAAAATCATCAATTACAATATGTACACCATAATGTGCCAATATTGCAAATGCTAGTACCACAATGAGAATAAGCATTTTTTTAACAACCCCGTCAGTTAACCTTTGGCTGGTGAATTGAAGCGGGCACACCTTTTTTGTTTTTAGAAAGCCCGTGAACACATCAATACCCATGAGACAACCAAGGGCCACCAACTGTTGGGCGGGTATTCCAAGCTTGTCAAATAAAAGAACCGCAAAGAAATAACCAAATGTTTTTGCCCAGATAAGTACATTTTCCATGTGTTCTTGGCCCATAAAAAATAAAATTATTATGCGTCCTTCGCTTCCGCGAAAGTTTCATACTCTTTGAGACCTTTATAATAAGTTTCAAAGTTTAATTGATCCTCAGAGAGACCATTTATTGAAACAACACATTTTCTGTATACCTCTTCCTTTTCTGGGTTCCAAAAGTTCAAGAAAAGGTTTACGTTGTAACGCTTTGTCCCGTCCTCTGCAGGTGCGGCAGGGTTTACGGTGTGGTAGTCAATATTGACATAAGCTTTTTTAATGGTTATGCCTGCTGCCAGTCCGGTGTCATTAATTTCGAGTGACATATAAAAAGGGTTAAAAATAATTATTAATTTCTTGCTATTGCCTGTAATTTCATAATAGAACCAACCATGGCAGAAGCATCGTGCTGTCAGTAAGCCCATGCAACTCATAATGCTCATACTTTTGGCAAGAATAACCTCAACCCGCTAAAAGTAGCACTGTGAGCGTCATATTGTACCCACGGGCTAACCGTTGCCGTTGCTGCTCATCAAGCCAAAGCATATTTTCTTATTACAGTTGGTGTAGCACCTCAAGCTGTAATCCATACATTTGTGCCATCACAACACGCACCACCATTTTGTGCATCGCCAGCACTGGTGTATGTAATAGCACTGTCATGTGTCGCAGTGGTACCAGAAATTGTGTACTTTCTAAAAGAGTTTGAACCGTTTGAAACATATAAATTTGTGCCATCAGAAAATCACGCTTTTCCAGTGGTCCAGCCAGTACCAGAAACAGTCATAGTTGTCACCCCCGATAAATCAGCAAGAGAATAACGGCGCATGCTTTGTGTACCACCATCTGAATAACATAAATACAAATATGTGGAAGTTGGTATGACTGCTGGATTAGAAACACCAGTTGCGCCAGTCAGAGAAGTTTTATGAGTAATGTAATATTGCCCTGTGTAATTATCCTTTTGCAGTCTATAAATTTGTGCAGTAGTTCACGCCGCGTTATTATAAGTAAGGAATGCAATGCTTCAATCTAGACTACTTTGAAAATGGAAATTTGTAACAGTCTGTGTAACAGATCCGCTCTCGTATTCAATATTTTGCTCTGGTATTGTAGTTGCAAGCCCTAAAATCTCAGCCGTTATTGCGCGGCTAGTATCTGCAAAAAGAAGCCCCTCAGCAGTAGTTGCAATCTCAATAATACCAGGGGTGCTGGTGTCTGCACTTGAAACACTTGTAGAAACAAGCGCAGTGCCGTCTGCTTTTGTATATGATAAACATTTCCAATTTCATGATCACAAACTTCTTATAATCATTGTGTCTTCTGCTGCAGTGGTAATATTTGTGCCGGCCTTTGGTAAAAGCAAGGACGTGGCGTTGTATGTAAGTGTGAGTATTCCGGCAAACGTCAATTTCATTACAGTACCGGCTTGTGCCGTGCCAAAACCTGTAATGGTTGTTGTGCCTGTAATTCTCACTGAATTGCCCGTGGCAGCAGCAAGGTTTGTTGTAGTAGCAGACGCAATGTCTGCACCCTGTGCTTCATTGAGAAGACCAGAGAGCGCACCACCTGTTAAATTTAATTTTGCTCCTTCCAAACGTACCAATTCCGCGTTCAAATCGTCAATAATTTCTGCCACCAACTTCTGCCGTATGCTATCACCCGCAAGAAACGAAAAGGCGGTATTTGTAAGTGTTTGCGCTGTGTAATCAGCAGGGCAATACCCGGCAGAACGTACAATGGTGAGCGCTTCCGTCGCGCCGGCGGTAACCTTTACAATTTCACGCTTTACAATTTGCAGTGAACCGTTGTATTGTTCCAGGGTTAAATAAAAGGGAAATGTGGAAGGAAAGCGGCCCCTTGTTCACGTTGCTAAAATCAAAGTTGTAATACCCGCAGAAATGCCGGCTTCAAACGTGCTGTCACCATTATTTGCGACCTTAAAATTTCAGAGTGTCATAGTGTTTTAGGTGAAAAGTTCTTTTGTAAAACTCGTGACTTCTTCCAGTTCAAGTTCTACACTGTCAATATTATATTGTATTTTTTGTATCTGCAAAGACGTAACCGCGTAATCTGTATTGTTTATTGTGAGAAAGTGTCCAGCATGTATGCTTTCAATGTCATACTGATCATTAATAGTAACCTGGATTTTTCTTTTGTAATCCTTGTTATTGGCCAAATACGCATCGCCCGCAACCGTAGCAGTTCAAGCGTCCTGTATTTCCAATTTTTCTTCCCGTAATTCACGCAGCCCGTTGGCAGTTATGCTGGTTGCGTCACTCACCGGGTAAGTTCAACCGGTGCGGATCAGAATGTATTTATTCACCAGTTTTTCCGTGCTTTCGTCCACTACCAGCTTTTCCACTTCCACGTCCATGGTTACGGTGTGGGTTACCGCGTACGCCGATCATACAAGCGGGTGGAATTGCAGAATGCCAGAACCGTCAATGGCCCACCAATAACGCGCTGCAGTTTTTGCAATCTCGTCCAGTGCGGCCAAGCATTTTGTATAATCAAAAGCCACTGCACTGGTGCCACCAGCGGCTTCAACACTGGTGCCGGTGTAAGTAATAAGCCCTGGGTATAGCGTAGCGAAATAATCCACCACTTCCTTCATGGTTAAATGTGCTGCTTGGCTTCTGGTGAAGGCATAACTGGCGCTGTATTGGAAATAAACCCATGTTAGCATACTGGCTATACCAACCGCACGCACTTCAATGTAATTTTTGCCATTTTCTGCCACCCTGCGCAGGTTTCAAACAATGCCCGTGTAAATTACCCGCGCTGTGTGTTCTTTGTCGCTCTCATACACCTTTATAACCTGGTTATACGCCACCAACGTGCTGTCTATATCCAACGCCAGCTTCAACCGCAATTCCCCTTGCCCCGCGTTCATGCTTTCGGAAAAAGAAATGGGGTTCATAATAAGTTTACCCGGTATAACCCGCACAAACACCCCAGCCAGTGTGTAAATTTTTACGTTGTATTCTTTTTGCAGCATAGTTTACAAATAATTCTTTTTGGCAATAACCGTAACATCAGCCAACACGGTGCCGGTGAAGCCAATGGTGAAATTGTTGCTTCCTGGTGTGAATATTGGAAATGAACCGGAAAAATCTATTGCCACAGAATTCTTGTACACGTTTTTGTTCTCACCGTCAATAAAAATAACATCGCCGTTGGCCAATGCCACTGTAACAGTTAAAACGCGTCCTTCTGGATCCGTAAACGAAAGTGCCGTTGCAGACGTACCCGCCCCGAAAATTAAATATGTGTTTGGCAATACTTCTGCGCTTCCCAAGTGTGTCATTTCTTCCGTGAAGGTTACTGTTTTTGCTTCATAGGTTTGTGATTGTGAAACTATGGCGTAAAAAAACGGTTCCATGGTAATAAACACCACGGTAATGGGTGAAAATGTAACGTTGTAATGCTCGCGCTCTATGTCAATACTTGTAACCGTAGCTTTACACCGGCGTATTTCATCCATGCCCAATGGCCGAATATCCAAATAACCTTCCGTTTTTCGTAAGCTGGTTTTTACCTCGTCAATAAGTTCACTGAAAGCTTCCGCAGTAGCCGCTTTTATTGTCCCCTGCACGGTTATGATACGTTTGCGGTAGTATTTGGAAAGCACACCGCCGCCGTCAATACGCGGGAAATCAAACGTGTTTAAATTTATATTTTTTAAATCCTCGTAATCAATTTTTGAAGTAATGAATTTGTCGGTGTTCTGCATAGAATACCCGTCAAAAACAATATCGTCCTGCGCCAGTAAAGTTGGCGGGCTGCTGTAATTTATTTCATATTCATCGAGTAAAAAATCATTCATAGTTATACAACACCAAGTTTATATGTTTGCACCTCGCGTGCAAATTCTTTTGAAAGTTCGCGTGCAAGCTTTTGTATGTCCTGCTCTTCACGAATATTTACAACACCAGGGTTAAAATTAAACACAAAGCCACCGCCGCCACCCAGTTCATCATTTGGCGTAATATTGCCAGAAGTGCTTGGGCGGAAGAGTTCGGGGCCACGTTCACCAACCAAATAAGTTTGCCCCATTCCTACATAACCACCACTGGCCTTTGCGCCGGCAATACTCATGTTTGTTTGCGGGTTGTACGTGCCTGTATTTGCCTGGCCAAGTGTAACAATCTCGCGCAGGGTGTCTTTTATACGTGTGAGTGCGCCGGTAATGTACGCTTCCGTGCGCGCGACAATACCAGTAATAATGCTGTGCAGTTTTTCAAAAACAGCCCCGCCGGTTTCAATAATTATTTTTCCAATCTTTGCAAACGTGTCTTTTACTGTTTCCCAAGCCCCGGACCAATCCCCATTAATAATTTGCATTCCAGCAGTAAGAATACCAGAAATTGCGGTAAAAAATACTTGAAAATTTGCCTTTATAAGAGTAAAAGCAATGGAAAATATGCCACTTATTACCTCCCAAGCAACGCCAACATAAAGTTTTATCCATTCAAAGAGTTCTGTAAACACCACCTTCATTGCCGCCCAATTCATTTTTATACCTTCCACAATCTGTGCCCCGTTCTCAATCCAAAATTTCTGTATTTGGTCCAAAAATGGTTTTATTGTTGCCATGATCCAATCCACACCGGCCTGGAATGTTGTTGTGATCCATTCCCAAGTTGCGCTGGTTATTTCTTGTATGCCAAGGAAATTTGTTTTCCAGGCCACACCCAAAAGCGTTACTGCAGCAATTACCAACCCAACCGGGCCAAGTAGCACACCAAAAACCGTTCATAACGTGGCAATACCTGTTGTAATTGCTGGCAACATGAAGCCAATGGTAGTTGCTACCGCCGCGAACCCTGCAAGCGCGCCTACGATGCCCAGAACAGCCGTAATAATGGTTCCGTTCTGTGAAGCCCACTGTGCAAAGCTTTCCAAATAGGGCATTACAGCCGTCATGGCCTTGGTTAAATTGTCGATTAAACCGCCCTGCACCACTTCACCGTCAGAGAACCCGGCAATGCTTGCCAAGGTGATCCCCACATTGTCGCGTAATGTACTCATAACACCCGAAAATGTTTTGCTGGCCTTTTCCATACCATTGAAGAAACGCCCACCTTCACTGGTTGCGTCCTTCATGGCTTCTTCCACCATTTGCACTGAAATACCGCCCTTGCTCATACTTTCCTTCAATTCAGACATGGTGCGGCCTGTTTTCTTTGCAATGGCTTCCAACGGGTTAAACCCGGCGTTCACCATTTGCAGTAAATCCTGGCCCGTAAGTTTTCCCGTGGCAGTAACCTGCGCAAACGCCAGGGAGAGTGATTGTAAACGTTCACTATTACCCAGGGAAATGTCACCCAGCATTTTCATGCTTCCCATAACCTTGTCCTGTGCCACACCAAAGCCCAACATGGTGCTGGTGGCTGCTGCAAGTTGCGCACTATCAAAAGGTGTTTGTGCTGCAAACTTCTGTATATCCATGAAGAGCTTTTTCCCTTTTTCTGCGGATCATGTGAGTGTGTCAAACTGCTGCCGTAAATCCTGCATTTTGCTTGCCTGCTGCAAAGCGCCTGCACCCAGCGCAATTACGCCGGTGAGTGCAACGGTGCTGGCTATTTGTATGCTACGTAAGCCCTGCTGGTTCTTTTCAAAAAATGTTCCCACTGATTTTTGCGCACTGTTTATTGTTCCACTCAAACGCTGTATGGTGGCGCTGGCCTCGTCCTTGGCCGTAATAACAATGTCAATTGAATTTTCCATTATGCCATACGTTTAGAAAGTTTCTCCATCTGTTCCGCCCGCTTGTCCTCTTTGTTTTCCCTTCTGTTCTCTGCGTTCATAATGTTTATATGAAGTTCGATTATTTCCTCTGGCTGTTGCTCATATTCCGTGGGCGTGCAGTGCCAAAGCTTTGTCATAAGCAGGTAATCAGCGTACGCCATAGGAACCGGACCACTTTGCGAACGCAGGTACGTTTTCACGGCCTGCATTGCGCTTTCTACACGTTCGGAAGCGCATTTTTTTTTAAAAGTACGGCTTCACGAATTGTGTTGTATTCATCATCTGCCAAACTATCAAGTTCTTCCTGTGAAAGCCCAGAAAGTAGTGAAATACATAATTCTTCCGCGCGCAGGGCATTAACCGCAGGAATGTCGGGAGTTGTGCCAATTGGTTGATCACCTTTTACAATTACCCCCTTCATAAGTTCTTCCTGCATTTGGCGTGAAACTTTGCGCGTTACTTCCAGTATTGTTATTTCACGGCCAAGGGTTTTTATAAACATAATTGAAGAATTAATAACCAGCGGATTTTACGTTTTGTAATGAAATATTCATTGTTTGGGTATTGGTGAAATTGTACTCCCCAATAAAACCAACTTCCTGTGTCATAAGTGCATTGTTATCACTAGAACGGTCCCAAGTTTCCAATTCACACTGTGCAAGCTGCACAATAAGTTCATTGTACTTTGTGGCACCAATTAATGTGTCGCCAGTAATAGTAATTTGAATTGCCTGTTTCGTGTTTGCTGTGAAAAGGTCACGTACAGTATTGAGCGCGTACATAGCCGTGAAATCACCCGCAACACCAAACTGTTGGTTGTGGTTTGCCACCAATGTTTTAGCACCAAGAACAAATACACCCTTCACGTTCTTTTTTATTGTAAATTTTATGCCGGTAAGTTCTATTGCAGAAGCAGCACCCAAGCTTGCTATATCAGCCGCAATTTTAACCACGCATTTCACTGTTTTAAACTGTTCATCAGCCGTTCCAGTAGAATAGGAAGGTGAGTATGTGGCACTTTCAATTTTACCACCCTTTGTTTCCACTTTGAATTTCACGTATTCACCAACCTGTGCATCAATTTCCAGCGTTTCAAGTGCATGGAATGGTGCGCGCTCGTCCTGTGTAGCGCTGTTGCGGTATACAGTAGCCGTTGGGTGCGCGTTCGTGTTTAAACGTGTGAAAGCGTGGAGGTACACGCCTGTTTCAACCGTTGTTGGTGTTCCGCTGGCTGTACCAAGTGCCATTTTCAGAAGGTAACCCAAACTTTGTGATCGTGCAATTCCTTCTGCAGAAAGTTTTGATTGTTCGCGTACAATATGGCTGTCCACCTGTTCATCAATAACACCAAACCCACTTGTATCTTCCTTTTTATCAACCACCGGCATCAAATTGAAACTTTCAACCGGAATGCTAAAAGCTGCAGCAACGGCAGTGCCGGCTGTGCTCTCTAGACCAATGCCTAGACTTTGCAGGCGTACAATTTCTTGTGTCATAGTTACTTATTAGAAGGTAAGGAATTTTTTGGATCAGCGGGCGTTGCTGGTTTTTTCTTTTTCTCGTCTGGCACGTATGTTTCCGTTTCCGGTGTAAATGTTCATGCGTTCATAGTGGAAAAATTAAGATATGGTAATTATAACGGTAATATTCAAATATTCCAACTATTTTTATCAAATAGAGTGGCTTTGTTGTACAATTATTTCAATTTCTAGTACCCGCGCTGGCACTTTATCGCCTGTTTCCCACTTCCACGTGGTTTTAAAAGGAAACACTTTGTCAGCAACACCCCCGAAAGTAGCATTACCCCTTTTGCGCAGTTCAACCAATATAGTATCGGCCAAACTGCGCATACGTGTTTCGGTAAGTGTCTTGTCTTTAGCGACATCGACAACACGAACCAAGAACGTATAAAGGGCTTTATTATTGGCACTGTCCAACGGATCTTCTATTGCGCCAAGGTTTGAAACGCACGCGTATGGGTAACCAGTATCAGAACCCGGACCGGCCACATCGAAATTGTACACTTCTGCCAGTTGGCTACCGCCGGCATTTTTTACCGTGGTGAGTATATCAAATATTTCAGAAGCAATATTTACAAAACCCATATTTATTTGGTTATATTATTGGCCACAATGGCAAATGCCCCTTCAAATTCTTTTTGTACAATTCCTGCCGCGCGTTCGTGTGTCCTGCGCATGTAGTATTTTTTATGCGGGTTTTTCACGTTTTCAAATTCACGGCGTACCGCGTAAACAATACGGCGTGGCCCAACGCGCACACTTTTTGTGGCCGTGGTAATGTTTCCCGGTTCCACACCAATACCTTGCTTCAATTTTCCTGTGTCATACGGCGCGTTTGCCTGGGCAAGTTTCATAAGTTCCTGGGAAGAATTCACCAATCAAATTTGGTTCAACCGGCCCATGTCCAGTTTCCCCAAGTCGAAATTTGATTTTATAATTACTTTCATATTTACGTTTGTTGCAGGGTAAGTAAATACTGGTGGTGCAAACCGGTTAAATCTTCACTTATAGCCGCCGGCGTGGTAACCTCGTATGTGTTGGTGCCGTCACTTATACGATCACCAACCGCAATAACTGTTGTATGATCACCATTTGTGAACATTCGGAATGTGAGTAATGACGGCTGGTTGTCATACGTACCAACAATATCTTCACGCGTCTGGTTTATATAAGCAGGAATGCCGGTTTCCACTTCCGTCCACTCGCGCGTGAGCGTGCCCGAAAGCTGCAGTATTGAAATGGTTTTGTTGGTGCTAGGAAGCATAAGTGTATGGTATTTTATACTTCTGAACAGTTGCGGTAATTTGGTTACGCTCTGTTTCACTTGTTATGCTTTCAACAATTCCCTTGTCATAGGAAACAGAAAGTAAATCTTGTTTGAAGCTGGAAATACCCGTTGCCTGGCGCTGTACCCAGTAGGCCTTGCAAAGAACCATGACGGCCATTTTTACGTCACGCGGTAGATCAGCAGCCAAATACCCAGAAACATACGTAATTTTCCAGTAAAAAGGGAAAGTGCTGGGTATGTTTACGCCGGTTTTCATCTCCAACCGGCGGCCTTCCAAAGTATAATCAGTACCCAAAGTTCCAGGCGCAACGGCCTGCACTGTTGTAATACTGGTTGGGCGGTAGGTTTTTAAATAGTAAACATACCCGGCTTCTGCGCTGCTGTAATCCTCTGGCCTGTGTACTTCATCAGTTTTTGTGGAAGAAATAAGGCCTGTTGGTGAACCAATAAGCTGGTCAAACACCAATTCCGCGTTCTCTCAAATCATAGTTAAAACAGTATCATTGGCCGTACCAACCACACCACAATATGCTTTTATTTCTGCAAGTGATACGTATTTGAGGGCCATTTTTGTGTATTAATTATTTCAATTGTGAGCGCTTCCTTGCCGTCATCTTCCACCGTAATGCTGAAAAGCTTTTTAAACATTTGCAGCGTTTGCAGCAGCAAGAATTTCAACCACCACTGCCGGATCCAACTTTTTAGAAAGTACCGCCGCAATGTCGGCCTTCTTTGTAGCATCACCCAAATCAATTTTATGGCTTTCTGCCACTTCTTTGAGTTTTGCAACGGTTAAATCACCAATTTCTTTAAAAAGAACGTCAGCACCCCCAGAATTGCCAGCGTTGGTGCTTCCTGTTTCCTTTGTTTCTCCACCGCCAACTTCCTGGAAGCGGTTTGTGAGAAATATTTTAGGATCCATTTCGCTATCAACAATTTCCCCATGCCCCACGCGCACTTTTTCTGCGCCTTCTTTTAACCGTATAAATGTGTGGTCCTCTCCCAAGTATTGAAATGAGCGTAACATAATGTAAAAGTAAAGAAATAAACCGTACCGGGAGTGGCCCCGAAAGGCCACCCACCATTGCGGTCAATTAGACTGTAATGTTGTAACCAAGTGCCACAGTTGGATCACCACCAGCAAGAGAGTTTGCAATTGCATACCCCATGAAGTAGTAACCAATGACCTGTAACCCTTTTCCTGGTATACGGAAAATTTCAAGTGCGTAATCGCCATTGAACCCGTACTGTACAGCAGCCCTATGAACACAAAGAAGTTGCCCTTTTGTGTTGTTTGAAGGCGTGCCAGTTGCAACTTTACCAGCAGTATTTGCTTTGGTAAGGTCACGTTGTACAGAATACTTTGTTCCAAGGAATTCTGGGAGTTTCCCAGTAATTGCCGTAGAAATAAGACCATTCTGGTATGAAGCAAGGAATTCTGAAATTCCAAGTGCTTTGTTCTTCACTGCTGTGCCCATGATATAAATTATATCTTCTGGCACTGCATTTTCACCAAGTATGCTTTGGAGTGCAAGGAAATCAGCGAAATCAAGCGTTCCAAGGTCAGCTGTGAGTGCAGCAGTTGTAAGTGCTGTTTCACGTAACCCAGTTCCACCCATGAAGTAATCAGTAGCCGCAGGCGTTCCATCAATACTATTAATATTGGTGTTCGCAGTAGCGGTTGTGTCTCCATTTATGATTGCAGCAATCATTGTTCGTGCAGCACTCTTTGCCATTTTGTCTTTAACAATTGCAAGAAGGTCCACAGAAGAAAAACGAAGTTCCCATTCAGAAATATCAACTGAAAAGAAGTATTGCTTCTGGTCAATTTGAACCTCTGCAGTAGGAAGCATACCAAGGCCTTGCGCAATTGCGAAAGCGCCGGTTGTCTGCTCTGCCTGGAGTTTGTGAAACGGAATTTCACCAATTGCTGGTACTTTCATGGTTTTATCCATGTTACGCCCGTGAAAACCTGTAAATTCAGCAAGCAATGGGTTTACCTTTGGTGCCAAATCAAGGAAATCAGTTGTGAGAACAGAACCAGGTATGAGTTCTGCACCGTAACCAGTGTTGGTTGTGTGCATAATCTCATTTGCCTTTGTCTGCAAACCAAGTGTTGCCTTCTGTTCCAAACACTTCTGTATGTCATAGCTTTCCTCTGCGTGCCCTTCCTTTTGGAGAGTATCAGAAATAGACTTAGCAAGCACTTCTGTGCTTTTTGCTTGGCCACCGATCGCAACCGCGCCGGCTTTCAAGTTTTGATTTTTGAAATCAATGAAATTACCCATAAAAATATGGTTAGGAAATGTATACTAGCGGCCTAGTGTTCACATAACAAAGCTGTCTGAAATCATGGCCTTTTGTGCCATTTTACCAGAGCCGTGAAATGTACGTTCACCAGGTGTTGGTGCTTCAATGTTTTTAAACGCAGTTACAACCACGTCCACTGTTTCCTTTATGCCGGCAAGAGCATTGTGTAGCTCTATATTCTGCGCGGTAAGTGTAGCAGTGGCAGCTTTCACTGCATCTTCCACCATTGTTGCAATGAGGGGTTTCACCTCTTCCAGTAGGGCCGCTTTCGCAGCTTCCTTTTCTGCCTCTTGCCCGGCTTCAACGGGCGCGCTTTCCACTGGCGCAGGGGCTTCCGGTATTACTACCGGTGCAGGGTTTCCACCTGCGTCCTCCCCCCCACTTCCTTGTGTTTCTTTTTCTGCACCTTCTGCCGGTGCTGGCTCTTCCACAGGCACAACTGGTGCCGGTGTTTCTTCTTCAATTTTTATTGGTTCTGGTTCATCTTCTTTTTCAACAACCTGGCCACCGTCTTCACCAACTTTTGCTGGTTCTGTTGGTGCAGGTGCATCTTCAACTTCAACTTCTTTTCCAGCCAACTGTTTGAATTCTTTTATTTCTTCCGCGAAAAACTTTTTAACTGATGAAATAAAACTGTATGGGTTCATAGGTGTGGCAACCACTGAAATTTCCACCAGGTCCAATTTTGTGATCACCCGTATACTATCTTCTGCATACAAATCATCATAATCATAACCCGCTTCCATTCCTGTGCCACTGCGGTACATAACATGCCCCGCACTATCTTCAATTTGGTATTCTTCAACCCGGTAACCAATTGAAAGCCCGCGTAAATCTTTTCCTTTGATTTTCTCCATACAATCGTCCACGTTGTGCTTCACTGTGCCTTCCACGGGAATACCTTTACTGTCAATTTCAATTTTATCCCAGCTTCCAATTACTTTTGCATGATCATGGCCCAAAAGCATTGCTACGCCTGATGTGGATTGACTTTTCGCCAAACTCTCTGTAAAAGCGGTTGGCAATACCCTATCGCCACCACGGTCCACATCTTTTGTACTCGCGTAACCAGCAATAATTGCTGTACCTTCTTTAACCTCCACGTTCGTCATCGTTGTTTTGAAATAGTGGATTGCCTTTTTCATAGAGTGAGAGTAAAAAAATATTTCTTGCTATATTATATCCTGTTTTCGCTCGCGTACAAATATTTGTTTAATTTCTGCGTTACTTTTTCCGCGGACGGAAACGGGTGTCTGCGTGATATAATTTTTTATGGCCGTTATCTTATGTGATGAAGTACACCTGCAATTTATATCAACACTAGAAGGCGCATATTGGTCACCAGTACCCGAAAACGCACTGTCCAACGGTATAGGGCCGTCACCTTCATTTGCTGCGTGTGTTTCGCGTACTTTGTCATCATGGGAAGTGGTCCATTCCTTCTGCAATACGTACCCTTCACCCTGTAATACACGCGCTGGTTCATGGTTTGCCCAGCCATACGCCCGGCCCACTTCATTTACTGCAATGAGTTTGGCGCGGTATTTACTGAAAACAAACGGATCTGTTTCTTGTATTTGCTTGGCAATTTCCCCATAACTTTGCCCTTCTTCCAGGCCCTTTGAAATAATGCGGCGCAGTTCGTCACGGGTTGTTTTCAGTATGCTGCCGTCACGCTCTGAAAGGTATAAATCCACCAAGTTTTTAACATAATCCGCCGCCGGTGTTCAAGGAATGTCAAAAACAAGTGCATAACCTTCTGGCAGAAATTCCCGGTAGCGTTCAATGCTTTCTTTGGCCCCCTGCTTCATAATAGGCGGTAATGCACCTTCCAAATAGTCCGGTATATCACCCTTTATGCTGTCCAAATAATCGTCCAAATCATCTGCCTTTTTTTCAATAAAAGCGCTTTTTATGGGCTGTTTTTGTAGGAAAAGCACAAATTCTGCCTTTTGTTTCGCTAAAATACGCCCTATTGCGCGGGCTTTCACCTTTTCCTGGTTGGAAATGTACCGTTCTGCTTTGGAAGTCATAGGGTTATTTATGCTGCTGGTGGCAATGCTTCCACTGGTGTTGGTGCAGGATCACCAATTGCAAGGTTGGAAACAAGTTGTATGTTGCTGGCAATAAGCAGTTCATCAGCCAATTCATTTTCAATTGCTTCATACCCACCAATATAATCACGCGCTTCATTAATTGTCCACAACCCGCTTTTCACATTGTCCTGTGCAATTTTGCTGCGCTGCTGTATTTCATCAATATGTTCATCGTTTATAACAAACAGAAACTTGCCAAAATCCTTGCCCAATTCAGTAAAAATAACTTCCAACTTCTTTTCCAGGGGCCGTATAGTGTTGGCAATGAATTTCTTGTACTGTGTTTCGCTGTTGCTGTAATTGGCCTCTTCAATATAGCCAAGAACAGTACGTGGAACACCAAACGCCACACAAACCTTTTCAGTAGTGAATTTGCGCTGGTTCAAAAAATCTGCATCGTTGTGTTTCTGATCTATTGTTTTTATGTCCTTCACCGCATTGGAAATAATGTTTTTTCCTTTGTTGTGCCCGCCAGAAAGCTTGGCTTTTATTTTCTCAATTTGTATTTTCGCTTCTGCTTCACCCATCCCGTCCTGTAATATGTACAGTGCAGACGGCAGGGCATCATTTTGGAACCAAAAGAAGTTCACCAAGCTTGCCTGGTCATCGCCCAACACGTCCAGCACCAGCCGTTCCATAACTGTTTCACCAAACAACGGGTTATCAAAGTTACGGCCCGCGCGGAAGTGTGCAATTTCGTCCGGGAAATAATCCTCTTGTTTCTGGTACCCCTGGCCCTTCCTTTCGTAAATATAGCGCACCACGTTTAAATTGCTGTCAGTAATAATTTTTATACAGCGTGTGTCCAATACCTCAAAACCAATAACAGTGGCACCAGTGTACCCGCGAACGCCCCGGAAAGCATTATAGCGCTTGCGTATATACACGTCACCAAACAAATCCAAGTTCTGCACCATGTCATACACCATTTCATTTATGGTTTGGTATTTGTTCAGTGCTGCAAGAAAATCTGGATCTTCAACCACGCGTTCATTTTTGTCTCATTTGTTTTTTCTGTGGAATTCAAAACCAGCAGACATGGCCGTTTCCTGTTTCTCACGTATACAGCGGAACACGTCCACGTTCACGTGCCACATACGGGAATACGTTGCAACGTTTCGTGCAATTTGTTTTCCGTCCAGGGTTTGTGCCGTTCCATTGTCAGTATACACCGTTGCTGCTTCCTTTAACTCTGGTGTTTTAGCACTTTTTGTGCCTGCTGTACTTTTTCGCATAGGGTGAAAGTTATGATAGGCATATTATATTCCTTTTTGGAGAATAAGAAAAAAATTATTCTGTTATAAAACCTGCTGCGTTGTTAAATGAATGCACCATACTATCAACCAAATCGTCATGTTTCACGTTCGGGAACGCCAGCAATTGTTCCACCAGCTTTTCTGTACCGGGGCAAAAGAATACTTCTCAACGCTCAAAAGCACCTTCCCATTCCCGCAAACGTGTTTCCTTGTCCTTGGTGCTGTTTATAACCTGCACGGCAATGTTCCTTTTCTGCAGCATACGCGCCAAAATCTCACCACCATTGTTGCTTTCTATTTTTATGAGCGCAATTTTTTTGTTGGTGTACAGTTCATGCACGCTTTTGCAAAATTTCTCTTCATCTTTTTCCGATCATGTAAATTCTATACTGGCCATTACAAATTTCTGTATGCCTTTGTGGCCGGTAATAGTAAACGCCATTGGATCACTGCCGGTTTTTTCTGAAAACGCTGGATCTATACCGCCAACAATCCTGCACCCTTCCGGCTCTTCATTTGCATACCGTATACTGCTGCGTTTTATAATACTCACACCGTCTGCCATAGGAACGCCCAAGTAATTGGCATTGAAGGAAGTGGTACCGTCAAATTTCAGCTTTTCCACCACTTCTTCCGTGAACACTTCCGGCCAAATGTTGGTGCCACCGGGGCCGTCATAGAGAAACAGCCGGGTTATTTTCCAGCCAGGGTTTGCCGCATACTCACGTTCAAACCGCACCGCAATACCGTCATTTCGTATAACGTTGCCAAGGAATATAACACGCCTGCGCGTAGGATCCATGGCACCCAACGTTTCCGTTCGCAGTTTATCAAAATTGGCATCAATAATATCCACGTTGCGGGTGCTGGTGTCAATATCTATGTCGTCCAGGAATAGCAGCGTAGGCCGTTTGCTGTGTTCCCCAATTTCGTACTCATTGGCACCGCGTAAGTTCTGCACCAAAGACCGGCTTTCTATTTTCACGCCGGTGGTACTGTCAAAGTTGTTAAAACTGGCCTTCTGCATGTCCTCGCGGCGTATATTATAGGGGAACAAATCGCCGTAATCCTCGCGTATACTGGGTTCCATAAGCATTTTTGCCACGGACCGTACCCAGGCGCTAGACATTTTTTCTTCATAGCTTTGCACCACAATATACGGCTCTTTTGAATAGGCAATACACCAAACGGCGTAACCGCGGGCCATGGTGGTTTTTCGGGAAGCACGCATGGTAACAAACAGCAAATCCAGCCGTGTTTCAAAGAGTTGCAACCACTGCCTGTGCCAATCTGTTAAATTTTCCCAGCCATAATGGTATTGAAAAAATGCTTCAAAATCATTTTCAAAATAGGCCACACGCATTTCTTTGTCGGCCAACACCTCGTCCATTAATTTTTCAGCTTCTATTTCTTTTTGCGTATTCATAGAAGTGCTTTTACGCGCTGTGCTTTTTTCGGATCAGTAATTGTAAGTTCTGTTTTGGTGCTTTGCTCAATTTTCTGCACTGCGCGCCCGTGTACCCGGTCCAACATAGTTTGCTGCGTATCAAAGCCCCTGGCAGTGAGCATGTGCATGGCTGTGCTGGAAATAATATATGGTATGGTTCTGTCCTGTGCCAGCTTCTTCAACTTTGCCCTGGGCGTTCATAAAAGAGACTGGTACACGTCTGAAACATTCCGTGGCTTCACTTCTTCAAACCCTTCCGCCTTCAAATCAAATAGAATTTCCGCCAGGAATTTGCGGGGCCTTCATTTCTCATTGCCGCTTTTTCCTTTCTTGAATGGTTTTAAATTTTTATTATTTGCCATAAGTATATTATAGTTTCTCACTGTTATCTCACTGTTTTTGGAGGGTGCAGGTCGGTATTACACCGCCTTCTTCTACCTGGAAGGCAGACGCATTAATTTTATGCTTCACACCCATATTTTTCCGCCTTTCAATTATACTTATTTTCTCACCCCTGTACATGCCGGCCCCTATTTCATCAATTGTGGAGAACGGCAACACGGGTACAGTAAGCTTTGCTGTTTTATCCAGCAAATAAATATATCTGAATTGAAAGCCCGGCAATGTTTCGTGCCCTTCTGGCGGTTTGGCGGCCCCGCCTTGCTTCAAAATATGTTTTCACTTGGTGTATGTCATCTTGGCAGCAATTGAACCGTCAGCAAGGCGCATAATGCTTTTGTTGTGTGTCCACCCAGTAAGCACAAAGCCACTTGCCCGGTATATAGTACCGTCACCACACTGGGTTGCGTCTGCAAATGAAACAATCCAGCGTATGTGGGGTGCCTGTTTGCGGATCATGCGCAAAGAAATAGCAATACAGCGGCTTTCACTGTTCCTGGGAAGAAATGCATCAAACGCCATGCGGTTTAATTCCAAAAAATCATTCCAATTGGTTCCTTCAACCAAACCAATTAATTTGTCCTTCATAAAAGGCGGACCGTATGAAAGCACACCGTGCAGGCGGTCATTTAAATAGCAGCCAAAGTGTACCTGGCTGTTCGCAACAACCTTGCCACTGTAATGTGTTTTTTTTACAAACTCATTGGCCAGGGCACTTTTTATAAGTTTTACTGTTATTTCTTTTGCTGCGCCCATTGTTCAAATATTAATGCTGCTGCGTTTCCGTTGCTGTTCAAATTGCCATGGGTAACCATGTACTTGTATTCGTCTGTTTTCATAACGTCTGCCATGGCTTGGTACATAAACTCTGCTTGGGCGGTTGCCACAGTAAGTGTAATTTGCTGGAACGGGCTTTTGTTACCGGTTGGCAAGTCCATACCGTCTTCCAAATCGTCCTCGTTTAACTCGAACATTCACATTTCCCGATCTGGCAATTGCATTTCCTTCAATTCAGCTTCACTGAAATTTTCAGAAAGTAGGTCCATATCCCACTGGCCGTATTCAATATTGTCCTTCAATGCTTCTTCATGCATACGTGCCTTGGGAATATCCTTTTCAATAATACATGGTGCTTCCTTCCAGCCCATTGCCTTCATAGCAGAAAGCCGCATGTTGCCGGCGTACACAACAAACTTCCCTTTGGTATGGTTCACCAGCAAGGGGCGTTTTTGCATGAAGCCAGGGTTTTTTACCAAGCTGGCCTGCAGTTTTTTAAAATCTGCTTCCTTTATGTTGCGCGGGTTCTTATCCCACTTTTCCAATTGGTCCAACGGCATAAGCACAGCGCGCATGTTGGCTTCCAGTTTTTGTTCTGGTGGCGTTTCTGCCATTGCCAGTTCTTTGCCCTTTGGAATAATTTTTACAGTTCCGGCGGGTGTTTTCTTTTTAGGCATAAGCTTGGAAAAATAAATAAGTAATGTAAATGGCATACGTCAGGATCACAAAAAAAGCCGTTCTGGCACGGAATAATTGCATGTGCAGTTTTACTTTCTTCCGTTCTTCTTCTATGAAGTAGGAAGTATTCAGCATTTTTTTATAGGCCTGTTCAACCATTTTATAATGCTTCAATTTGGTGTTTGTGATCGTAGCCATGTTTTATTTGGTAAATGCTTGGTAATAAATGCCCATTGATTTTGAAACGCCACCGCAGGGCTTCCAGTGGTTAAAAAGAAGTTCCCTGCATTTCTTTGCCATTCCCCATTTGGAGAGGGCGGAAACTATTTTGTACTCAAACATAAAAAGAAGGTGAGAAAATAAAAACTATATTGTGCGGGCGTGCTTCATCAAATCCTTGCTGGTAATTGTTTTTTTAACACCAAAGAATTTGGCATGGTTTAGCCCCATTTGGTTATGTATGCCGGGCACGTATGGTTTATAACACCGCGTGCATTTTTCATGGCCAAAAGCTTGGAAAAACTTTATACAGCCACACCCGGCGCATTTCTTTTGTTCTTGGTTTATCATAGCGCAGGGGTTACTTCTGGTTTTGGTTCTGGCGTTCCAGCCACACCGCCCTTTTGCGCTTCTTCTGCTTTCCTTTTTTCTTCACCCTCACGTATTACCGCGCGTGTGATCATAAGTTGCTGGTAATATTCCAGTGCTGCTTCTGCCACTTCCTTGGTATGGAACACGCGGGTTGCTTCACCATTGCTGGAAAGGTAACGTTGTGTTTTCACGTCCTTGCCATTCTGGCGTACAACCAAATCTGGCAATCGAACAATCCACATGCCACGGAAGGGTACCACATGGCCCAAGGCACCCTGCACTTCCGGTGGCAGTTGTGCCATGGCTTCTTCCTTGGTAATTTCTACATTTTCCACGGGTATTTTTGGGGCGTTCTCCAATTCTTCCGGCGTGTCTGCGGTTTGCAGGGTGGCTTTTTTTATGTTCATATTATGCAAAGCGTTTAATTATAGCAGCCACCAGAATAACAAAAAGCATTAAACCAACCATGGGCCAGTATGCAATGGTTGCAAGCCCAAATGTGCCTGCCACGCCAATATTATAGGCCCACATAAGTAACCAGGCAATAAGAAGCCATAAACCAACTACAATGGCAAGAATACATACAACAAATAAACCGTAAACCAATATTTTGTCCATAAAATAAAAATAAAAAATTAAAACTTCTTCTTTGCAAACGCTTTCAATTCGGGAAGTGTGGTTGTTGGATCTGCTGCATTCAGAAGTTCGCACCCCTTTGGGAGTACATAGAAGCGCATCACATTCCAGTACATGGCATAAATTATTTCCTTTATGTTGTCACCCTTCACCTTTTCTTTTGGAAGCGGAACCAGTTTTACCGGGTTCACCTGCTTGCCATTCTTCATAATCTTATACCCAGGAAGGTACATTGTTACAGCGTTGGTTTGTTCCTGGTACAATTTCTCTATGGGAAGGACCACATGCTGGTAATTCATTTTCCGGCAGTGGTATTGCACGCGCGAACGCGTAACACGGTTTTTTGTTGTCGTGTTCTTATTGGCAATATCAATAATACGTAGGGCTTGGATCATATTTTCGCAAATTATCAGTCTAAGTGGTTTATATTTGTACATGAATACTATTATTTACTTTTTGCATGTCAACACTATTGGGCGCTTTGTTCTTGCGTTTCTTTTATTTTTCTGCGTAAAAACTGCCTGTGCTTGCAGAAAACCTTGGGTTCAACCAAGGCAGCACCAGAAAAATATTCTTCCTTCTTTGCTTTCATTTCCAGGGTATATGGAAAATCAAACGTCATTTTCCCAGCAAAGCGGCCAGTGTTCTGTGCCGGCATGGTAATGCCCAGGAATTCAAAGCCGCAGTACATAAGGTACGCGCTCAAATTCAAATCTGCGTTCCGGTTTATTGCCGGGCTTTCTGTGTTTGTATTGTTCATAAAAGGGTAATTAATTAATTTTTGGCCGCCCGTCATTATCTTCACGGATCCAAACCACTTCTTCCATAGGTACTTTTATACCAATCACATCTGGCTGCTTTTCCATATCTTCCAAACAATACGTAATTACCTGGTGGAAATAGTCAGCAAATACAACCTGCACAATTTTATAATCTGGCAGTATGCAGGCCTTGGAAGTGTAGCGGCGGGGTTTTGTTTTTTTGGTCATATTTATATTTTTTTTAAAAGTTCCTGCACCTTTTCTCGCAATCCATGCGCGCGTGTGATCAGGTTTAATTCACTTCATAGTGACGTCACCATTATAATACGTTTCAGCAATTCGTTAGCATCGTAAATTACTGGCTCTTCCCTGCTGTTTGAAATGAAGGGGCCGTATTCAATAATCATATCCCGCAAATCATTGAAGCTTTGGCAATTTTTTACTGCTTCTGTCTTTTGTTCATCTGTGTATTTTGTGTTTTCCATAAATAAAAAGGTTAAATAGAAAGTGTTTTGTAATAATCCTCTGCCATTTCCACTGGGTCCAGGAACATGCCAAGTGTCGGGTCCATGATTGTCTTACTACGCCCGGCAATGTATGCTGCCTTTATAAGCTGCTCTTTTGTCGGTGGTCTCTGGCGTTTTGTGATCACAACCGGACCTTGGCACAACTTATACCCTGCATACTTCCCGCCTGGGTTGCCGTCCTTGTCGAAATTACCAACCTTTTCCATGTGGCCAGCATTGACCAAATCACACATCCTAGAGCCGGCTTCATAGCCAACAAACCCTTCACCGTGTTGGAAATCTTTGGCAAACCATATACGGTTTGGTTCCTTCTCTATATGTTCCAGCATTGTTTCGCACTGTGTTTTTTCAGCCATAAAAGAAAAATAAGGAAATAAAACTATAGCTTTTTTACTTGGTCTCTGATCAAGTTTGAGAATATGAGCGCCTGGGACGGTGAAAAATCCACTGCCTGCACCGGCTCTGAAAATTCTATATGCACCGCGCCAGTGGGCGTATTAATTATTCTGTATGTAATTTCTTTGGGCATTGTTTTATTCTGGTATTGGAATTAAAAATGGTGCTTTATTCATACCCTGGACTACCAGCAATGACTTCACATATTCTAGCGGTTCAAAACGTGGCACTCAATTGTCATACTTTGGGTCATTTCCGCCGTGGCGTATTCCATTTGTGAGCGTCTTTGTTCCAACCACAACACACTTGCATGGTTTCTTCATTACTACCTTTTCCCACGCCAAGTATTCGTCTTCTGCCCCAATTTCCAACGGCGGCATTTTTACTTCTCTACGCACCAGTTTTTCTTTGACCATAATACGTTTGCAAAAGTATATTTCGTCATTGTCCTTGGTGGCCATGGAAAAGGATTTTATTTTTCAGTCACGGCCAGACAACTGTATGTCCACTTCATTGTCACCGGACATAAAAAATGCTTCCAGGTTCGTGCCGTCAATTCTCATAAAGTCCGGCAGTGCAATTTGGTATGTATGTAGTTTTGTGTCTGCCATATTTTAAAGGTAAAAAGATTGTAAACGTACAACTTCTTTTCCTGGGTACAAAAAGAGCATGTCACCTTTTCCGCTCAATTTTTCTGCGCCTGGTTTCTCGATTATTACCGTACTGTCTATGCTGGAAGCAACCGTGAAGCACGCGCGTGTACCTATGTTATTTTTAATGCGGCCAGAAACAATTTTTGTGTCCGGGCGTTGTGTGGCAATAATCATGTGAATGCCTGCAGCACGCCCCATATTTGTGAGCACTTCCAATGCGTCTTCTATAGCATTGCCATATTGAGACAAGCGCAAATTTGCGTATTCTTCAATGAAGCAAAGTATTCTATTTTCGCCGGTCTCTGCAATATTGGTAATTCCTTTGTCACCCATGACTTTGTACCTCGTTTCCATTTCAGCAATAAGAAACTGCAGTACGTCAAATGCTTTCTCTGGCTTGGTCTCATACATGTACGCTTCTTTTTTGAATTGTGCAAGCTCCACAATTTTTGGGTCAATAAGAAACAAATCTGTTTTCTTTGGTCGGCTCTTGATCAGCACTTTCATAAACTCAGACTTCCCAGAACCAGTGCTACCAGCAATAAGCAAGTGTGGTGTGCTGCTGTCTGTAACGTCCCAAAACATTTTCTTGCCGTCTATGTCTGTACCAATTGGCATAATGTCCTGGCCGTCCCACTTCTCAAATTTTCTCTCTGTACGCGGTACTTCTACACCCACAAACCCAGTGCCAGGTACCGGCGCAACAATGCGCACGTTCTCCATTTGTATGGCCAAAGAAACGTCTTCTATGTAGCGCTTCACACTGGCCATTGTTACACCACGGGAAGGTGTGAAAAAATACCTGTCAAACGTGTGCCCTTCCTGTTTGCTGTCATACTGCAGCGCAATACCAAATTCCTGGAATTTGAATTGTATTTTTCCTTCCACGCTGTCGGGCGCCTTCTCTTCAATAAAGCGTGCTGTCTTTATTTCTGCGCGGTCCACTTTCACCAAGTCCGTTGGTATGGCCTTGTCAGCAGCATAACCAAACTGTGTTTTTAACATCATGTCATACGCCTCTCGTCCTGTCTGCAGGTCAAATGTGTTGTAAATAAGGAAGCTGTCAGCGTCCAGGTCTTCTATGTTTTTTACCATGCCATTGAGCTGGTACCAGAAGAAGCTTTTTTGCATTTGGAAATCCTCGCTTTGGAAATTCAGCGTGATCACATTGTGTTGGCTTCCTCCCTTTTTATTTTTGCTCAGTTTTATTTCTCGAAATCTGCACTCTTTTGGTTCACGGCCATACACTTCACGGACCAAGTAGTAATAAAAGCACGCCTGTGTCCAGTATATTGGGTGTGGGCCTTCCTCGTCAGTGGTAAACGCTGTTTTAAATTTGAAATCCTCAATGATTATTTCCCCTTCCTCTTCATATATAAGGTCCAGGTATCATTTGAACGGTAGCGGGCAAATGAGCGTAACGCCGTCTATTACGTCCGTGACGGTGTGCTGCAGCTCTTTTTCAATACCAAGCACGTTGTTATACTGTGGCATTTCTTCAAAGAACATTTTGACCGCACTGGCAAAGTCTGCCTGCACGTCCGCGCGGTTCCCGGTCTTGCCCCACTTTATACTGTCGTCTGGCATTTTATTGAATTTCTCCAACTCTGCTGCCTGGCATTCCTGTATGGTCTTGCCACCCATGTACCCGGCAACAACTGCGTGTGCCATTGTTCCCACAATTGCAGCGGGACTGCTCTTGTAAAATTTGTTGTTCAAAATGTATTTTTCCTTCCACCCGCCTGGGTTGGTATGAAATAATTTCATACTGGAAAAAGAAATGTGTTGTACTGGGTAAGACATAAAGTCTGAAATTAAAAATAATGTACTTGAATACTATTGTTTACTTTATGGGTGTCAAATATTATTCCGCTGTTTCTGGTTGCTTTTCCTCTGGTTTATCGGGCACTGATGCTGCCATGTCCAACATGCTCATGTCCGGGCGCGTGATTGTCTTTGGTGTGTCAGCTTCTTTTATTGGCGTTGCTTCATTGTCCCATGAAACTGCCTTGCTCAGAAGCTCATTTTTTGGCAACTTTTTGCTGGCCTGTTTCAGACATGTTTTTTTCCACATCCACAGTTCTGGGTCTTTGCTACTATTCCAAGGGCTGTCTTTTGTTTTTCCACCGGGTGCAAGGTCTTTAAACTTCATGATCATAGCTTTTGGCATTGCATGTGGTATGCTTATGCCCTGGACATTCATAATGACGTAGACGCCAATGGGGTCCCCACGGTCACTGAATATGTCGGGTTTGTGGTAGAGCTTTGGTGTCAGTCCCTCTTCATAGTCCCAAGGGTCGTTTGCATGTATGAGATTGCACGCAGTGACAATAATGCTCGACCGGGCCAAGAGTTTCACAATACCCTGGTAACCCAACTGAAATTTGGCCTCGCCAGCGTATGGAATTACGAAACAGTCACCAGAGACGCTGGAAGGGTACAAATTCAGTTCTGCACACTTCATAAATGCGTCCATAACACTGTCTATGCTGCAGCTCAGAAGCTTGGGGTTGTTATTCACTGAGTACACCATGGCAGAAAGGAATTTGAGCGCGCTTTTTTCGTCACCCAGAAAGTTCTGCAGTGTCTTCATGTGCTGCACTCGCAATTTCGCTTTGAGCGCTTCCACTTTCTCGTCATGTGTCTGCTCTGGTTGCTGTGCGGCCACTGGGGCTTTTGTTTCGGTAGTCATAAACGCAATGGTTAAAAAAAATAAATTATTTCACAAATTCCTTGTTGCACACGATCACATTCCCATAAATTGTTTGACCATTATTTTCTGGGTATTCATCTTTTGGGAATTCTGCCTGGAAGCGTGAAGTGGCCAGTGTGTTTTTTGGAAGGCCAGTTATTTGCCCTTCTTCATTCATAACCATTTGCATACCGCTTCTTGGCAGGGTTACAATTTGTATATAACCGCCCACTATTGCTTGCATTTCTTCCAAAGTGAAACTGTCACCAGTTTTTGGTGCAATTTCCTTCACCTCCTCTTCCACTGTGAATAAATACGCCTTGCCCATAACAAAAAAGTTAAAAAATAAATATTGTTGGTGCCTATTTCTTCCTGCGCTCATCGTCCTCATCAGGGCCAATTCAGTAATATAGTGGGTGGTATATGTCAGACATACAAGCATGTTATTGAATACTTTTTGCAAGTCAAAATCTTTTTACTTCATCATTGCAAATTTATGGTGTGGAATAAATTTATTCCGCGTAGTAAACGGAATAAAAACCGTCCTTCCGTTCCTGGGAATAAATATTGTCCAAGCCCTCGTCGCCAATACCCTTCCAAATATCCAAACGCATTTTCCCAATACTGCCGCCCCGATCATAGCAATACCCGGTTCCAATTCCTTCCACGCGCAGGCGCGTACCCAGTTTAATGTTCTTTGGGCACGCAAATGCCCGGTACTCTTCACCGGGTTGCAACCGGTGGCCATTGGCAGTAACCAGGCAATCACCCGAACAGTTCATTTTTAAATCCTTTTCAAAAGAACCAGAATAATACCGGTTCTGGCCGGCCACCGGGGTATAATACCCGGTTGTGTAATATTGGCCTATGAAATTGGTGGGGCGTACAACCGGTGGCACTGGTTTTGTTTCAACGCAGTATGAATAGGCAATGGAAATGAAGAAGCAGAATTGGAACATATTATTTTTTTAAAGTTAAACACCGTATTATGGTTTCCAGGTCATCATTGCTCTCTGGGTAAAAATGAGCACACGCATGGCGGAAAGTATTGTACACTGGGAAATAATACAGACTTCTGGGGTCTCATGGTATCATAATTGCCAAGCGTTCGTGCTTATACATTCGTACCTTGCGAAAGCCCAATTTTTTTAGGTAGGTTATTTCTGGAACGTAGCATTCCTTTTGCATACTATTTTCTGAAAGTTTTGAAAATGAAGCTTGCAAACGTTTTGAACACTGATAAATCGAAAAACAATATAAGCACGAACGCTGCCAGGAAGGGGTGGCCGCTGTACAGCAGTTCACAAAACCCCCAGGCCAGCAAATATTGTGGTATGAACATAAGAATTTTTGTTATGTTGCGGAACGTTTGGCCCATACCCATTTCTTCAATGTAGCGTATTTTTTCAATACTTTCCTTGGTAATAGGAATTTCAAATTCCCCAATTTTCTTTTCTTCACGGTCCTGTAATGTTTCCACGGGTTCTGCCACTTTTTCTTCTGGTTCCGGGTATATGGTCAAGTTCTGTATTTTTCTCTGTTCCTGATCCATGTCATCTGTTAAACAATGTGCTGTGAAAACCAGTACAATTAAATCTTCCACACTTGGGTTTTTACATGCTGCAATCCAACAAGTACCATCATCATCCACAAAAATATTGTACCGGTTCATGTGTGCGCCGTCTCTCAATACCGCCCCACACTCCCGGCCATTGTTGGCGCGAAAAGTGCCAGCAAATATTTCTTCTTTTTCATAATAACGGCCCTGGGTTTTTTCTAAACCGTATACTTCAATTTGGCGTGGCGTTGGTTTGTACATAAATTATTTGAGTTTAGGAAATATTGGCACTATTTGTTCAATGAAATCCACCAGGGAATGCGTAATGAAGTGCCAACCGCCGGCTTTTCGTATACGCCGGGCCTGCATTATTTGTGCTTCTTCCCGATCATAGGAAAATGGCAGTTTTTCACCGTCTGCCGCGCGCGCTTCCAAATTCTTCCACTTCCGTACTTCAACGGCGTTTTTCTTGGCTTCCACTCATACGAACACACCAATTGTTTTGCCAACCATTTCCTGGGTTACTTCCATGGGCACACAAAACACCGTGTCCGGCGTTCATTTATCCGCCAAATTCACCTTGTATTGCCGTGCAGCACCGTTTCACCTGCCGGCAACCATTAAACTGCCGCTGTGGACCTTCTGGCCCCAACCACCGCGTGTGTAAACGTATGTTTTCAGCGCGTGTTCAATTCAGCTTTCCTTCATAGGGTAGTGGTTAAACGGAAGTAAAAAAAGTAATCTCTGCGTCCAATTGTTCATCTGTAAGTTCTTTGCGGCTTTCAACGTTGTTTCTGTAATACAATTCCTGTTTTATAATAGCAAGGTTTTTGCCGCTCATATTTTCGTAACGTATCATGGCTTTGTGCAAAAACTGCAGCTTTTCGTTTCGTGTTTTTTCCATTTTATTTTTTTAAAATTTTTAGTAATCCAACCCTCCCAAGCCGGCACACCTGTGCCAATCAAAAGAAGGGAACAATAACCATTCACGGCGGGCAGGGTTTTTGTTTTACACATGAAAGCGGTAAACGTGGCAATCATTCCCGAACCCTTTTTGTTACGTTCGTGTAGTATTCAGCTTGGTATTGCTTTTCATTTCGCATATTTAAATTTTAAAAAAGCTTTCAATGGAAATAATAATTGGATCCCGTGAAGCATACCAGAGAATTTCTTGTATGAACCTGCGCGCCTTGGCAGCGTTGGTTGCGTCTTTCTTTGTGGTGTAAAAATCTGTTACCGCGTGCGTGTGTACTCCCAGGCGGTCTGTATAATTTAAAACGTACCCTTCTTTTCTGATCACAAAATACTTCTTCACCATTTTTTTATACAGTGAAGAATACAGCATGGTTTTGCACAACACACAAAAATTTCCTTCCAGTAGTTCTGAAATAGTATAAATTGAAGTGCCAGTGCCTACAATAAACGGGGTTGTCAGTTGTGAATTGTCGGAACGCATAACCAAAAAAGGTTTAAAATAAAAAGTGTGTTACTCTTCCATGTATGCCCGTACCTGGTCCGGGTTTGCATCTGCTGGAATTTCCAGTTCCGCTGCTTTGTCCTCTTCCACTTTCTCAATAGTTATTTCCTTGGCTTCTTCAATATCATTAATTAAATGTTCTGGGGGGTTATACCGTAGGAATAACACAATGGCAGTAATTATTAAAACTATGACAGCAACGTATATTGATTTTGTTCTCTTATTCATAGTGTTTAACGGTTCGGAAATTAATATGTGGAAAAATATATTTTGGTGTAAACCAGCGGGCAAACTTTGCAGCAACCCAAACTGTTAAAAAGAAAAATAGAAAATCCATATAGGTGTAATTAATGTTGCAATTATATTATTGTTTACTTTGTGTATGTCAAAATATTAATGTTGCAATTTGAATAAATAAGGCGTTATGATACAACAATTTTCATTCAGTGAATTTTTAACAAATCGTTCATACGCAGTTTCTTTTTACTCACATAAGGTGTATAAATAAATTTTTTATTCACTGGATCATAATTTGGGTTTTTGTTTCTTTTCTCTTCATTTTTAGAAATAGTAATTGCCAATTCTTTTTGTTTTTTTCGTATGGTCCTTCTTTTCCTCTTTGCGTGCTGGTCAGTTCGTATAGGTTTGAAATTTAAATTTTGTAATTGTTTTCTGATTTTAAAAAACCTTCCTGCGGTGACGTGATCACTATTTTCTAGTTTCTTGCCCTTCTCAAAGTGAATTGCTGTGTGGCATGGTACACAAACTGCCACCAAATCATTCATACGTTCCCTTCCAAGTGTGTCATAACGCAGGTGGTGTATATTTAATTCCCACTCTTGCACTGCATTGCCACAACACATACATTTTCCATAAAATTTCCTTGCAATAAATTCCTGTCTTTTTCTTTTCCAAACCTCAGAAGTGATGTAATATTTGTAATTCATATATTCAAAAAACTATTTGCGTAGAACATGGGTTTGAAGGCGTGCAAGCGCACCTCCCCCTTAATCCCCCATACGGGTACAGTTAACATTTCTGTTACTTGTCGTGTTGTAATAACTCACGTGTTCTGCGCGGTAAGTTATACAAGGTTGGTGTACTCCCAGGACAATAAGAATATTGCTATTCTGTACTGCATGCACCGGGTTACGCGTAGCCAACTATGGTACGCGACTGTTTCACAGTTTATCGTCTTGCGTGTCGCATTGGGACGAAGCGTGCCTTCCAGCACCTCAAATTATTTGTACCCTATTTGCTATTGCCAGGAAGGGGCAACAATAGCAGGGCAATAGGGGCAATAAAAACCCCCACCGTCTCTTGTGGGGGCAATCCGCCGTTGCCGGCGTATTATGGGCTTTTCTTTGGAGACGTTCAAGGAAAAACCCATAAATGTACAAGAATACTATTTGTAATTTTCACCTTTTCAATAAAAAATATTTGCATTACCAAAAAAAATGGTGTAGCATATCCCTGCTTTACTTATTAACCCCCTTTTATGGAAAAGCATTTATACATTTTGGATATGGACGGAAACGGCCCGGAAGAAGTACCCGTACAGTATGACATGATCATACCGGAATTCTACATGCGCCATGTTATTGACTTGGCAAGCATTGTTGGCAACCACAGTGTTGGCCGCGAGCAATATATTACTGAATTCGAACATTGCTGCCCTCTGCCTATGCCAACACCCCCTACTTTCGAACCTCTCTATGTTTAGAAAATTATTACTTGGGTACCCAACCCATATTCTAAACCTTTTTATTTTTCACCCCCCTTTTACTATGAAACGCTCAATACCAAACATTATTTCCAATAAAATATTGGATAGCATAGAGAACCAACCACTTATGGACCTGCTTTTAAAATCTGTTCTTCTAGCCGTGGCAATTATAGCCAGTATGGCCGTAATATTTCCAGCAAGCGTTGCTGAAATTGCACGTGCCGTATGATCATGGCAAAATGGTGCCATAGCAAAAACAGCGTTTATTTTCGTTTTAACGTTCAATTTTGGGAAAATAGCCCAATTGGGCGTGAAGGTATGGAAAAATGCACAGAAGCCCCAGGAAATTGAAAATGGCAGCACTTTGGAAGGCATACCAGTTGTGGAATTGCTAGACCACCTTTTTGAAAAGGAAAGTTTCAAGCGTGAAGAAGTGGAAAACAAATTTGGCATTCCACGTAACCGGTATACAACACTGGCCATTAAACTTGAAAACATTGGCGTACTGATCCGCGGCGAAAATAACGCGCGTGTTTTGAACACAGAATACAGCCGTGCAGACGTAGCAGCAATTCTGGCCAGCGCGTGAAATGCCCGTGAATTGAAAAAGGTTTTCCGGCAGGTTGGCCCGCAATCATACAGCAATGAACCCAGCGCCAAATGAATAGGCCAGAAAGTAATGGAAGCACTACATCCAACCCCCTCCCCTTCCCGGTTCCAGTTACATAAGCTGGAAAAGTGGGAAAACCCAGACGGAAGCGGTGCGACCACCTAGCAAACCGGCGTTGCAACCCCGGCGCAACCAAAGCAGTTACATACAGAAAACCCCCCGCGTGAGCAGGGGGTTTTCTTTTTGTCGTTTAACGGACGCAACTAAAACCGAAGTTAAAGTACGGGGAGTATAAAAAAATAATTGTGGCTGTCAAACTATTTTTTAATTTTCCTTTTTAGCTTTCTGAAAATGTTTTTTTTCAACACCAAATATGGCACACCGTGAATGCTTGCAATCTCACGCAAAATAAATTCCCTATCCTCTTTTTTCCCAACCATATTTCCTGTAACTTTCCATGCCGCGTACATTTTCCTGCAAGCCACCAACAATGTATTGTTTAAACGTTTCAAAAATGAGCGTTAAAAATAAATTACCGTATGCGGTATTTCTCATCAATTACCCCGTCAACTTTTGCGTACTTTTCTTTGAATGTTTTGAAAACGTCCACAGCATTTTGTATTCCCATTCTGGCCAGGGCCTTCACGTAGTATTTCATGGTTATTTTCATGCCTGGGTACCGATCCTGTGAATATGGCATAACCACCATACCACACTGGCGTATTAATTTCTTGTCAATTAATTGTTGCAGCACGTCTGTGCAATCATAAATATTGAACGGTGCACCATTTGGCCACGTGTTCTGCAAATACGTGCGGCCATTTCTTCTGAAAAGAATAATGGCATGTTTGAACACGTCCATGGTTTGTGCCACTACCGGTATTGTTTTATATTCCAAGCTTGTCATTATTCCGTCCAGCATAGCGTCCAAGTATACATCAGTGCCGGACCATAGCGTAATTTGAATACTCCAATTCTTGTTCAAAACCTGGTCCATGCTTCAACCGTCCCACATATTTATTGGGAATGCTTCCAGCATGAAGCGCTGGCCAATCTGTTTTGTTGTTTTAAAAATGTTTCCGCCTTCATTTCCCTGGTATTCCTGCCACATTTCGCGCAGTTCTTCATTGGTAAAATCCAAACCAGTGTTGCGTGCGATCATAGAACCGGCAGAGAAAACCACACATGACTTGTCCTTTTTTTGGTCATATTCATGCACAAAATCCACTGTGTTCACCGGAAGCAGTGGCAAATACTCGCGGTATAATTCCGCCTGGTAGAACCATGAATTCTGATCTACGTCCGAAACGGCACCTTTTATGTTTACCGGGGTGAATGTAGCCATATATTTAAATTTTGTGGTACCAGCCAAGGCAATGTTTATAATCACGCCTATTTTCAAACATAACGGTGTTAAAACCCTTTCCGTCACCGGTTCCAGTTTGCCCGTTCTGTTCAACAAGCAGCACATCGTCCACCGTAGCTTCATGCACAATGGCAACGTGCCCAGTTTCCACAGGGCTGTCATAAAAAATTATGTCACCACGTTTTGGAACGCCTGTTGGTGTGTTGGGTATTTTCTGCCAAATTTTTGGATCAAACGTTTTTTTCTTATTCTGCCAGCCCGCGCGCGCAGCGCCCCCGAACGCACCCAGTTTTATGCCAAACACTTCTAGTGCGTAGCGCTTCACCGCATCAATACATTGGTAACCATACCCGCCGTCTATATTGTCGGGTTTTCGCAACCACTTTTCCAAGTATTGTTCGTGTGTAAGTAGCATAAATTTATTGTGGTAAAAGTGTACGCACCCGTTCAAGAATAGCAATTATTTCTGGCGGTAGTGGGAACCCTTCACAGCTTGGCCTGTGCTGTTGCAAAATGAATTCTTCATTTTCTTGCATTGCTGGAAAATCTGTTTCCATATAGTTTATTCGTTAGGAAGAAAACAAACGCTTTTTGCTGGTGCATTCCAGGCCTTTGCACCAAAAAGGAACAGTGCAAAGTATATTATGGCCGCAATGGGTTTGCTGCACCCTTCTGCCACCAGCGCTTCATATAAAATTAAATCACATTCGTGGCGGTCATTGTTGTACCTGCTAGAATACAAATAATCATGCAGTACGTATGCGTTCCATTCTGTTGGGTTTATGATCCACCAGAAGAACCTGGGAATGCTACCAAAATTGGTGCTAAAACCGCCGGGAACAATAACGTGGTGATCACACGGCCCCTGTGCCCCGTAAATAATCCACCAAACAAACGGTTCTGCCACAATCCAGTATTCAGTACCAGAAAGCTTGCGAACCGTTCATGCTGCGGTGAATTTTAGCATGTTACCAGCATGTTAAAATTTACCAAGGTGCAACTATTTCACCAACTGCGTCTGTAGCAAGTATGTTGCCCGCGCGGTCAGTCAATATTCCATTCCCAGCCGCCACATAGGTAACTGTAACACCGGCAACGCTGGAAGCGGCCATTGTTGCCACTGTAAGACGTATTTTGTCATTTGTTGCGCCTGCTGCCACTGCTGTAACTGTGTATGTAGGAACGCCGCCTGTTTCTGTAACCACAAAGCCACCATCATTTGCCTGCGCAATTGTGAGTGCCGCCATGAGTTCAGAAGTTGTAATTTCCAGTGTTGTGTCGTTTATTCGTATGCAGCTTGACATGGTTGGTGCCGTGTTATCAACCGTAAATGTAGCATTGGTTGGTGCGGCTGTAACCACGTTTCCTGCGCCGTCAGTACCAATTGAAAGTGAACACGTTGCGGTTGCCACGTCACCTGCTGGCACGTTCAAATCATAGTAATAATGCGTTGTATCCGTTTTTGTCATGTTGGTTGCAGAAAGTATGCTGTTGTTTATAGCAAGCTTCACAATTGGGCTGTCCAATAATGCTTCTGAAAAAGTTGCGCGTATGCGCAGTGTATCAGCATTTTTTGTTTGTATTGTTGTTGCCCACGTAGATCCAGCGTCCACTGAATATTCCAGCGTTGCCGTAGGCGCTGTTTTGTCGAACGTAACACTGGAACCACCTGTAACAGCAGTAACGTTTACGCCAGGCCTGTCTCCAATATCAGAAAAACCAATACTGAAAGTAACAAGGCCGTTTGTGTCAGCTTCCACCATTTCATATTCTGCTGTAAAATTCTGGTCGTCCACTTCTGTAACCGTAGCTGCATGGCCGTTTATTGTAGCCACAACATCTTTTATATATTCAGAAGCAACAATTGTTATTGTAACTATATCACCCACTTTTGCCTTGGTAGTATCAGAATTATCAGAAGCAATGGTAACCGTAGTAAGCGTTGGTGCCAAGGTGTCATCACTGGCAGCAAAACCAAGCGTGAGCCGTTCGTCCCAAGAAAATTGCTCTTCCGCTGTAATAACACCTGCCGCGCCGGCTGGGTATAGCTTCACAACGTCAGAGCCAGTGGTTGTTTCCTTCCAAATACTCCACTTGCGTGAATTCGTTGGTGTTCCTGGATCTGCTTGGCCGTAATATATTACGCCGCCGCCTACGCTGTCTGTCCTCTCTTGTTTGCCATTGTTTATCATATAAAAAGAATTATAGAAGTGATGCTATAATTATATCCCTTCTGTAAGAGAAGTAAATTTTATTTATTCAAAAGTAGTGGAAGTTTGCAAAGTTTCGTCATAAAGGCCTATTGTTTCGTCCACTTTTTCCTTCCCGGCTTCACCAAAATATTCTGTAAGGCCAATATGCACGCGCGCGCGTATCATTCCATTCTGTTCCTGGAAATGTTTTACAATGGTTTCTTCCGGTGGTGTTCCGCTTTCCGGGATCCAACCAAATTTCTTGGCAATAATTGGTATCAACCAAGCATTTTCCGGTGAAATGTCCAGTTCAAATGTGTGTATAAGTTTTGGCATAAAAGTTTGGTTATTGGCAGGCCTCGCAAGCCGCGGTTGGCCCATTAAATTGTGGAACACCTGCAAGAAAATCTATTTCACTGCTTCCTTGGGTTCCTTCACTACTACGTTTTTTTTTATTTCTATTTTTTCCGCTTTCTCTTCCGCTTCCAGTGAAAATTCACAAAGAAATTTCTGCATACTGTATTCGTCTGCTTCTTTTTTCAATTTTTCACCAGCTTTTGTTGTTTTAAACGCTTTAATCATGCGCTCTTCTTCACCCAAAAATGGTATTCATAAAAGTGTTTCTGGCACAATCCCGTATGATCCACCCAGGTTTACACCGTTTCAAATATGGTATATTCCAGGAAATACACGTATTTCAAATTGGTCCGTTACTTCATCAGCAACCGGCGCGTCATAAGAATATACTTTTACAGTTGGGTTTGCTGCTTCAAATTCTTCTACCAATGGCTTCATGGTGTTACAATTTGAGCACCCTGGTTTATGGAAGAACACAATGGCCTTCTTTTCCTTCAATACCGCTGCAAATGTTTCCTTGGTTGCTTCTAGCATAAAAAATTGGTGAGAAAATAAAATTTATATTATTGTTTACTTTATACCTGTCAAAATAATTACATTGTAAATTTCAAAATACTGGTTTAAAATACGCCGCCCACCACCGCCCAATCACGCGCAGCCGTCCAAGTACCAGTACAGTTTCCACCACCAATACAAGACATGCCGTCCCAGGAACATGCCGCACCTTCATTAATACATGACGCTTCATCTCAAAAACCACTGCACGCTGTCCATGTACAACCAGTATGCCCGGTGGTACATTCTGCACTGTCTGTGCCGGACCAGGTTTGACAAGCCACTTGGAAGAAAAAGAACGTGAATATACGGCTTTTACCTGGACCAATAGTAACAGAAGACGTGCCGTTTACTGTTTGGCTTGCACCTGGCAACATGGTTAAATTGGCCGTGCTACCGCCATTTCTTACCCTGTATGTTCTGTAAAAAGACGTGCCTGTGTCTGCCGGGAAGGTTGCCACAACACCTGTACCACCTGTACAACCGGGTTCACTGGCACAATATGCTTCCGTAATATTGCTGCAACTCACTGTGCCACCACCGCAAACGCCACTGGTACCACTACAATTTCCATTGTAGTACGTATTGACGCATGAAAATGAAGAGTAATTGCCGCTGCAGTTGTCAAAAGGTGATCCGCTACACGTAGAATTGTCACCGCCACATGAGTTAAAATAAAAACCAGAGCACGTTCCACCTGGATCATACGTACATTCCGGTTGTGTTGCACACATAGTGCCGTCACCACCACCGTCACTGAGAGCATTGCAGTCATTTGTTACGTTTGCAGAGCACCCAGCACTGCCATTACAACTGGCAGTATCACCAAAACCACCACATGAATTGCTGGAACCTACAGAACAACCACCATGGCCAGTACACCCACCTTCATTTCCATTTAATGTGGTACAATCAAAATAATTTGAGGTACAACCGCTGCCGGAATAGGAAGAACAAGTGCCTTCATCAAACCCAGAACATGACGGCATTGCGTCTACCCATGCACACGTTCCACCGTAGGCATTGTTTTGTTGTTCACACGTGCTTTGGTCACCAGGACCAGAACATGACGCTGTGTCCCATGCGCAACCGGGGTGGCCACTTTCGCAGGCGCTTTGGCTTTGCCCGTTATAATCCGAACAATTTATAACACTCCAACTGCATATTCCGCCATGGTTTCCACGCGCATTACAATCACCTTCCGTTGTCCACGCGTTGCACTGGTTCGTAATAGTACCAGTACACGTGAAATTCTCATCACCCAAAACCAATATGTCAGTATAAGAAGCCAGTGTGGCGTTTGTAAGCAGAAGTTGTGTTTTGTACCCTGTGCTTCCGGCAGAGGTGAGCGTGGAAGGCGGTGAACCAGAAGAACCAGCATATACACCGCCACTGGCACCAACCCAGCCAGAATGATAAAACCCTCCTGCGTAATTATATGCGTAGAGTGATGAAGAACCACTTACGCCGGAATAATAACCAACACCATTTCCACCGGTGGAATATAGGGAAATTTCACCAGAAGAATGTGCGCCAATACTGGCTTTATGCACACCAGAAAATCTATAATCAGTATAACTATTATTTCCAGTGTTGTTTACAGTGATCACGCGCGTCGTTCATGGGCTTCCGTTTGATTGCGCTGCATTGGTGAAGAATTCAAAACCACGCCCGGCTGGTGTCATATCAACCCAAAACGCATCAGAATAAGCAGAACCGTTACCGGACCATTGCATTTTATAAATACCTGCTGCGGTAATTCCGGCATAACCCACAACGTGATCTGCAAAATCCACCGGGTATGAAGCGCTGGAATTGGTAAAAAACCCACGCCCACGCCTGCGCCCGCGCGGGGAAGTTTGCATAACGGAAGCTGTGGCCGCTGTGGTGTTGTCCAATACCCAACCGTCACCAGAAGCCGTGGCACCCAGGCCTGTACGTATAATTGTTTGTGCTGCTGTCCAACTGTTTGCATGGGCCAAATTTATGCTGCCCACTACATTGCCAGTGGTTGGTGAAAAGGTTATTGTGCCGTCTGAATTTGTCACGGATAAAACCGTGTCAGTAGGCGTTGCAATTTTGGTAATATGTGAAAGTGTTGTTGGGCTGTCAGTGGTAACAATCCACGTTTCACCCCCGTTGGTGTTCACCGTGAACCAATCACCACGTTGTGAAGCTTGCACGCCTGCGTTTGCCAGTGCTGCTGTGGTATTTGTGAATGCGCCCAGGAATTCCGCAATAACTATAACCGGAAGTTGTGAAAGTGGCACTTTGCCGCCTACCAAATCCGCTTTTGCATTCAAAGCTGTTTGTGCCGCGGAAGAAATGGGCTTGTTTGCATCGCTGGTATTGTCTACATTCCCAAGCCCCACCGTAGTTTTGTTGTAATCCACCCAGGCCGTGTGAAAATCTGTTGCGCT
>ERZ869921.237-NODE-237-length-37348-cov-11.607406_pt1 | contig 37348 bp, 61 predicted proteins | sample MGYA00579310_ERZ869921 | MGnify/ENA primary metagenome ERZ869921 (study PRJEB32216, sample SAMN09231816) | wastewater metagenome | place: USA: Maryland | collected 2016-06-21 | study: EMG produced TPA metagenomics assembly of the PRJNA472060 data set (Reclaimed... | reverse complement strand
TCGGCATTCCTGCTGAACCGCTCTTCCGATCTGTGGAATTTTCACAGTCGCTAAATAGAATTAGGGGGTATCATATATCAGACCTCTGTTTTAAAGGAAAAGTATTATGGCAGGCAGAAAACCAAAACCAACACAATTGAAAATCATAGAAGGCAATCCGGGAAAGCGACCTTTGAATAATCGTGAGCCAGTTCCGACAGGAGATTTAGAAAGTCCGCCTGAATGGTTAAATGATTCTCAAAAAGAAGGTTGGAAATATGCGATTGAAAATGCACCTAAAGGATTATTAAAAAAACTTGACCAGTCAGTTTTGATTACTTGGGTTATTGCCGAGGACTTGCATAGACAGGCAACCATGCAATTACAAAAGACAGGACTATTAGTAAGAACTCCTAATACTAATCAACCAATGCAATCACCTTATCTTCCTATTATTAACCGCCAAGCAACATTAATGATGAAAGCCGCATCTGAAATGGGGTTTACTCCTACCAGCAGAAGCAGAATTGTATTGGCAGAAGAAGCATTGCAAGACGACCCATGGGCTAAATTAGCAAATGGCTGATTATCAAGAAATTGCTCAACAGTATTGCGAGGATGTTTTATCAGGGAAAATACCTAGTTGTAAAACAGTTAAGCAAGCGGTTGAAAGACAATTAAAAGATTTAAAAAAGAAATTTGGTAAGGGATTTCCCTATATTTATGACCAAAGCAAAGGTGCAAGGGTTTGTGGCTTTGTGGAATTGTTACCTCATATTAAGGGTCCCCTAGCTGGCAAACCTATACTATTAGAGCCATGGCAGATATTTATTATTATGACTGTCTATTCTTGGGTTAAAGAAGATGGCTCAAGACGATTTAGAAGAAGCTATGTAGAAGTTCCAAGGGGAAATGGTAAGTCCGCTTTATCCTCAGGATTGGGCTTATATATGTTATCGGCAGATGGTGAAGGCGGTGCAGAGGTTTATTCATTTGCCACAACTCGTGACCAAGCCAAGATTGTATTTGGTGATGCTCAACAAATGGCTAGTAGGTCTAGCGGATTAAGAAGCCATTTTGGAGTGGATGTAAATGCTAGGAATATCAATATTAAACGGACTGCATCTAAATTTGAGGCATTATCCGCAGAAGGCTCTACTCTTGATGGTTTAAATACCCATTTTGCTTGTATTGACGAGCTTCATGCTCATAAAACTAGGAGTGTTTATGATGTTGTGGAAACTTCCATTGGTAAACGAAAGCAATCTTTATTATGGGTTATCACTACAGCAGGTTCTAATAGGTCAGGAATTTGTTACGAGGTTCGTGGATTCGTCAAAAAGATATTGGGCGGTAGTGCCAAAGATGAAACTCAATTCGGAATTATCTACGGATTAGATGCCGATGATGATTGGACTACAGAAGAAGCATTAATTAAAGCAAACCCTAATTGGGGTATTTCGGTCATGCCTGAAGTTCTATTACCTTTACAGGCAAAAGCAATGACCATGCCAAGTGCCGCAAACAATTTCAGGACTAAGCACTTAAATGAATGGGTTAATGCTGATGTAAGCTGGATGGATATGCGAGCATGGGAGAAGTGTGGCGACCCAACATTGGATATTGAGGACTTTGCTGGGGAAGAAGCCTATATTGCATTGGACTTAGCTTCTAAAACAGACATTGCCGCAAAAATGAATGTTTATGTCCGAGATGGTCACTATTACGCTTTTGGAGATTATTACCTTCCAAGAGAAACTGTTGATAAAGGTGAAAATGCTCAGTATTCAGGATGGGAAAGTTTAGGATTATTAACAGTTACTGATGGTGCAATTATTGACTTTCAAGTGATAGAGGATAAAATCCTAAATGATTGTAAGCGTTTTGATGTAATTGAAGTGCCATATGACCCATTTCAGGCAACTCAATTATCCATGCGTTTATTAAATCAGGGTGTTAATATGGTGGAAGTTAGACCCACTGTGCTGAATTTTAGCGAACCAATGAAGCAATTAGAAGCATTGGTATTAAGCGGTAAATTTCATCATAATGGCGACCCAATATTAACTTGGATGGTAAGTAATGTGGTGTGTCATACAGATGCTAAAGATAACATATATCCAAGAAAAGAACGACCTGAAAACAAGATTGACGGAGTAGTTGCATTAATTATGGCTTTAAATCGTGCAATTGCAAACAATAACGACCAAGGGGATTTAGATGATTTCCTTGCTAATCCTATAAGGCTTTAATTATGGCATGGTATTCACCTCTCTTATTTGGATTTGGTATTGCAGGCAGACGAGAATTTGGCTTGCAACAAGCAAATGCTGGCTCTTATTCAGTATCAAATCAAACTGTTAATGAAGATACTGCTCTCCGATTATCAGCAGTATGGGCTTGCGTTAGATTAATTTCAGAAACAATTGGTGGACTGCCAATTAATTGTTACAAGATTCAAGCAGATGGAACAAAAATTCTTGATGATGAGCATCCATTAGCAATACTTTTCAAAAATAAACCTAACCGCTACCAAAACAGAGTTGAGTTTTTTGAAACAATGGCAATGCAATTAGCTCTACATGGTAATGCTTATGCTCACATTACACGCAGAGGTGGAAGAATTGTTAGCTTATTGCCTTTAATGGCAGAGCAAATGGAAGTAGCATTAATGACTGATGGTTCAGTCGCTTATAAATACACGGATGGTAAAGATGTTGCGGCTTATGCTTCTGAATCTATTTGGCATATTAAGCTTATGTCTAATGGTATTGTTGGACTTTCCCCGTTAGCTTATGCAAGAAATTCTATTGGTACAGGAATTGCGGCAGAAGGTCGTGTTAATACATTGGCATCAAATGGATTTAAACCAACAGGTGTATTAACAATTGATAAGTTATTAAAACCTGAACAAAGAGAACAAATTAGAGGTCAATTCGCTGATTTGGCACAAGGTTCAGGCGACCCATTAAGAGTTTTAGAAGCTGGTATGACTTATCAACAAGTTTCTATGAACCCTAAAGATGTTCAATTATTAGAAACAAGAAGATTCCAAATTGAAGATATTGCAAGATTCTTTGGTGTTCCATCTGTATTAATTAACGATACATCTAGCTCTACAACATGGGGTAGCGGTATTGAGCAGATTGTTCAAGGTTTTTATAAGTTAGGTTTAAGACCTTATTTAGAAAGATTTGAAGCATCAATTTCTAATAGCTTATTGTCATTAGATGACAGACGAAATTTTGAATTTGAATTTGATTTTGGCGCATTATTGCGTGGTGACGAAAAAACTAGATATGCTACTTATAAAGAAGCAGTATTGAATGGTTTGAAAACAATTAATGAATGTCGTCAATCAGAAGGTTTAGCTCCTGTTGATGGTGGTGAAGTTCCATATATGCAAGCTCAAATGGTTCCGATTAATCAATTGGCTAATCCACCTGCTCCTGTTGATAATACAGATACAGTATTGGGTGCAATGACAAATATGGAAAGAAATATTAAAGATAGTATTTCTGCCAATAAACCTGAAGCACAACCAATTAATGTGAATTTTGACCCAAATATCAAGGTGGAAAGTTCACCTGTTTCTTTAACACTTAAATCTGAGCTAGAAAACAAAACCACTCGCAAAAATATTAAATTAGTGCGAGATGAAAAAGGTAATGTTACTGGTGCTGAATCTTCTGAGGAATAATCATGGCAATCACAACAGCGATTTGTAATAGTTATAAACAAGAATTATTAGAGGGTGTTCACGCATCAACGGATACTTATAAAATTGCATTGTTTACTAGCTCTGCAACTTTAGATAAAACAACCACAGCATATTCAACAACCAATGAAGTTACAGGCACAGGATATGATGCTGGCGGTAAAACATTAACAGGTTTTGTTAGTGGCTTATCTAGTGATACTGCATATATTACATTTGACGACCCAGCTTGGAGTTCTTCTACTATTACAGCTAGAGGTTGTATGATTTATAACTCATCAAAATCTAATAAAGCGGTAGCAGTTTTTGATTTTGGCTCTGATGTTGTATCAGTTTCAGGTACATTAACTGTTGATTTCCCAACTGCAGGAGCTTCGGCATTAATTAGGATTGCTTAATGGCTGAATTTGATAGTGCCTTAGGGGATTTTGACTATCAGCCAAGCACTTTTGATGAATGGACTGACCCACCCATCTTATTTGATAATGGGTATGGTCTATTTGATTCAGCATTAAATGATTTTGATGATGGTGGCATAAATTCACCATCTATTACATTAAATGGCATTGAATTAGCTTCTTTTTTAGCTAATTTGCCAGCCGAAACAACAGATACCATTGTTTTAAGTGGAATTACCATTGTTTCAGCCATTGAAACTATTACCGCCAATGGTATTTCTAATGGAAATATAGCTGTTTCAGGTCTTGAATTAGCTATTTCACAAGCAGAAATTAATGAATCAGTTGTAGATTCTATTCAAATTAATGGTATAGAAGCCACCACAGCCATTGAAAATGTTATAGCTAGTGGTATGCAAACAGCTGAAATGGCATTAACTGGCATTGAATTAACCATTTCACAGGCTAATTTACCTGCTGAAACTACTGATACAGTTAGTCTAAATGGCTTAGAAGCCACCATTTCTTATGGAAATGTTAGTGCAAGTGGTCAAAAAGATGGAAATATTAGTGTTTCAGGCATACAAACAACAATTTCCAATGCAAATATAACTGCAAATGCTGATAACAATGGATTTATTGGCGGTGGCTCTGAAATTTACAATTCCACCTCAATTGATGGAAAAGCAAGGATTCAGGGAGTTACTTCTTATATAACCCAAGGCAGATTAAATGCGTTTGGTTTAATTGTTATAAATGGCAGGGCAAGACCGCAATCTGTCACAATAAATTCAATTCCAAGTGAAATAAATGCAACTGGATTAATGGAAATTGACGAAGAAATACTTTTATTGTTGGTAGCTTAGAAATTTTGTATTATCATGTGAAAAATTGCATGGGAGAAACCCAAATGACACAACACAAATTAATGAGTTTCGCTAGTTGCGAAATTAAGACATCTGATGCAGGTATGTTTGAGGGTTATGCCTCAGTCTTTGATGGCATTGATTCCTATAATGATTCCATTGTAAAAGGCGCATATAAAGAAACATTGGTAAATCGCAAGCGTGATGTTGCCATGTATTTCAATCATGCTTCTTACAGAACAGATATGCCAGCTAGAATCGGTAAATGGACATATATGGAAGAAGATAACAAAGGTCTTTATGTAAAAGGTCAGTTATCTTTAGGTCATCCTACAGCAAATGCTATTTATGCTGGCATGAAAAACGAAACTCTTGACGGATTATCTATTGGGTTTATGATTGAACCTGATGGATACGAAGTTAGAGATAATATTCGTTATTTGAAAAAGATTAATTTGTTTGAAATTTCAGTTGTGGATAACCCAGCAGATAATGAAGCTCGTATTAGCTTGGATTCTGTTAAATCTGAAATTGAAAAAATTACAAGTATTAGAGAAGCGGAAGAATTGTTGCGTGATGTAGCAAACTTTAGCAACTCAAGCGCAAAAGCATTGTTGGCGCAACTAAAGTCGGTGCTTCGTGAAGAAGTAAAGACAGAGGTAGAACAAACAATGATTTATAACCGCTTAAACCAAATCTTGAAAGGATAAATTATGAGCGACTTAGAAAAAGTACTTGGCACTATTGAAGCCAAACAAAAAGAAATTGATTCTGTATTGCAATCTGCTGGTGTTGAAAGCAAGTCTGCTGTTGAAAAAGCTGAGAAGTTAGCTACTGAGCTTAAGTCAATCGGTGACCGTATGCTTGAGATTGAGCAAAAGCAAGCAGAAAACATCAAAGCTGGTAAGGAAGAATTCAAAACTATCGGTCAAATGTTTGCCGCCTCTGACGAATTTAAAGCATTCGTTTCAGGTCAAACAGCTAAAGCTCGTGTAGAGTTGAAGAACACTATTACTGGTCAATCAGGTTCACCATTAGCTAACAGCAATACTATTGTTTCTTCACAGCGACAAGTTGGTATCGTTCCGGGTGCTTTCCGCACTTTGCGTGTTCGTGATGTATTGCCTTCAGGCACAACAACTAGCAACATGGTTGAATACACTCGTGAACTAGCTTTCACAAACAATGCCGCTGAAACAGCAGAAGCCGCTTCTAAGCCTGAATCTGCTTTGACATTTGAACTAGCTGAAGCTCCAGTTAAGACTATTGCTCACTGGTTAAAGTTGTCTAAGCAAGTTATGGATGATGCTCCTGCATTGGCTTCTTATGTTGATACTCGCCTACGCTATGGTGTTGAGTTGCGTATTGACCAACAGTTGCTAAATGGTAACGGTACAGGTCAAAACATTGGCGGTATGACTAAAGCAGGTAACTTCACAGCATTTACACCAGTTTCAGGTGACAATGCAATTGATAGCATCAACAAGGCTATCTATGCAGTTCAAGGTGCTGACTATGCTCCAACAGCCATCATTTTGAACCCAGCAGATTGGGGTGCAATTGAGCGTACTAAGTCTACAACAGGCGAATACGAGTTCATGCCTAACCAAGCATTGGGTCCTGTCCTATGGGGCTTGCCAGTTGTTGTAACAAACACAATGACTTCAGGTAAGTTCATGGTTGGTGCTATGGATATTGCATACCAAGCATGGAATCGCCAAGGTGTTACTGTTGAAATGTCAGAGAATGACGACACAAACTTCCAAAAGAATTTGGTTACAGTTCGTGCCGAAGCTCGCTTGGCATTGGCAATCTACCGTGCCGCTTCAGTTCAGTATGGTAGCCTAGTACTTTAATATCTGAGAGTGAATTGGGTGGGGAGAAATCCTCACCCTTTTTTGAAAGGTATTATGCAAGTAAGAGCATTAAGAGATTTTATGTCGCCAATATTTGGTGATATTGAAACAGGTCAAGTTTTTGAATTAGAATCAGGTGTGGCTCATTTTTGGTTGGTTGCTGGCTTAGTAGAATCAATTAATCCTTATCCACCAAGCATTTTGGAAACAAAACCTGAAAAAATGGGAAATATCCAAACTAAACGAGGCAGACCTCGCAAGGCTAAATAATCATGGCAGATAAAATAATCACTTACCCAACATTTGAGCCAATAACAGTTGATGATGCCGCTGAATATTTGCGTGTTGATGATGTGGTTTCAGATACTGCTTTAATTACTGCTTTGATTACAACTGCTCGTCAAGCGGTTGAACAATATTGCAACAGATATATTGCAGAACAAACAATTGAATCAGCTTTTACAGACTTTCCTGATGTAATTAAGCTATCTGCGCCTGTTCAAAGCGTTACATCTATTAAATATTTGGATATTAATGGTGCAGAACAAACTTTAAATTCAAATCAATATTTGGTTGATTATTATGCTCAACCAGTTCAAATTACTCCTGCTTACAATGTAACTTATCCTGAACTTTATAGCGTTCCAAATAATGTTAAGGTTAGATTTGTAGCTGGATATACAACAGGCGATAGTCCTGATACAACTCCAATGCCATTGCCTTTGCGTTATGGTATGTTGTTAATTATTGGTGATTTATATGCTAATCGTGAAGCACAAAGCGATAAGAAATATGAAATCAATCCAACTGTTCAAAATCTTTTATATCCATATAGACTAAATATAGGCTTGTAATTGAAAACCGCAGTAATTATTGCGAGTGGCACAAGTTTAAATAAAGAAGATGTAGATTACTGTAAAGGTAAGGCATCTATCTATGTAGTTAATAATTGCTACAAATTAGCACCATGGGCGAATGTTTTATATGCTTGTGATGAAGAATGGTGGGATTATTACAAGCCTGAATTTGATGGTCAAAAATGGACTATTAATGAAAATGCTTCAAAAAAATATGGATTAAATAAAATTGATTATGATGGTCAATTGGTCTTTGGAACTAAAAAAATAATAGCAACAGGCAATAATTCAGGATTTCAAGCAATAAATCTTGCCTATTTGCATGGATTTAGGCGCATAATACTATTAGGATTTGATTTTAAAAATAGTGGAAATCATTGGTTTGGAAAACACCCTAGCGGATTAAATAAATCACCTGATATGCGTAGATGGATTCAACACATGAGAAAAGCACAACCATTAATGCAAGAGGCTGGCTTAGAGGTTATTAATTGCTCTAGAAATACTGCCATAGACTGTTTCCCACAAATGCCAATTACAGAAGCTCTATGAAGATTATTTCTTATTACACCCCAAAGTATGCCAAAGTAGCGGAAAGCCTCACAGCATCGCTAGAAAGGCTCACAATGCCTTATTTTATTAAATCAATAGATGACCAAGGCTCATGGGATGCAAATTGCCACTACAAGCCTAAATTTATCTTAGAGCAATTGGAAAATGAGGATGCGGTTGTATGGACTGATGCAGATTCAGTTGTTAATGCTGAACCACTATTATTTTATGACTTAGATTGTGATATAGCTTTCCATAGGTTTAAAGGAAAGGAATTATTAAGCGGAACTGTTTTTTTCAGAAATACATTTGAAACAATCAAACTATTACATAAATGGATTGAAATGAATGATTATTTTCCGCATCAATTTGACCAAAAAAACCTAGATATGGCAATTTCAAGCACAGAAACCTTGAAAATATATAACCTACCACCTGAATATTGTTGTATTTATGATTTATCAAGAGAATATTATGGTGGAATGAAACCAGTTATTGAACATTTCCAAGCAAGCAGACAATACAGATGAAAATTTTAACAATTCCGGGCATTGGTGATATTCATTGGGTAATGCTTAAAATGGAATCATTTATTAAACAACATTGTCCTAATGAAAAACCTGAAGTTCATATTTGGAATTTTGATGGCAGACCAAGAAGTGCAGACTTTGTAAAAAGAATTCCATTTGTAGAGTTTGGTGGTTACTTTAATAAGCCATTGGATATTGATAAGAGAAGGTTTCATGCTTCTTATATGACAGGGCAATACTCACAGATTCCTGATTTTCATGGCTTTGACTATTACCTTTGCGTTAATGGTGGGCTTCGGATTGGGCATCATATTGAAAACATACTTCCACAATACAAGGTTAATTGGAATTATGAAATTAAGACTGATGATTGCAAGCCACCAATAGATGAGCCATATATTATTTTTTACTTTTCAAATTATGGAATGTTTCAGGAATGGATAACACATTTGCCACCTGAAAAAATTAAGGCTTTATTGGCTGAGATTAAAGGCTACAAACTGATTCTTACAGGCTCTACATGGGATTCGCCATTTAATGAATTATTAGAATCAGAAAATGTCATCAATATGTGTGGTGATACCAGCCTTGATGAACTTTTAGGATTAATCAAAGGTGCAAGTGCTTTTGTTGGTTGGTGCGGTGGCAATACTATTATTTCTCAGCATTTAAATACACCAACTTTGATGCTTTGGTCTAATTATTTTGAACATAAAGCATTTCAAACAAATTGGGTAAGTCCTGATAGATTAGATACTATTTATAAGCCAATGAATGTTGAAGGCTTAAACTTTAATGAATTTCATAAGAATTTAGGGGAACTTCTTGAAAGAAAAACTACTATGGCTTCCTAACTTTGGGATTGGCTATTATCCTGTTGAGAATTCTCCATATGATGAGGCTTATTGGGAAAAATATATCAAGATGGAAGATACTGATATTGGACACCAATTAAACCAAGCTAGATTGGAAATGGTTGGTAGATATCAATGGGATTCATTAATAGATATAGGCATTGGTTCAGGTGCTTTTATTAAAGAATTACCTAATAGTTATGGATTTGATATTAATCCTAGTGCTGTTGAATGGCTTAAATCGGTTGATAAATTTAAAGAGCCTAGCTCTGTAGATTGTTTAACTTTTTGGGATTCTATTGAGCATATTCATAATCCAACAGAATTACTAGAAAAAGCCAATAAATTTGTCTTTATAAGCACTCCGATATATGATGATAAGGCTCATATTTTAAGGAGTAAGCATTTCAGACCTGATGAGCATTGTTGGTATTTTACGAAAGATGGATTAATACGCTTTATGAGTAATTTTGGCTTTTATTGTATAGAATACAGCAATATAGAAACCGAAATTGGCAGAGAAGATATTGGTTCTTTTGTATTTAAGAGGATTGAATGAAAGCAGGCAAATTAGACCGCAGAGTGGCGATTAGCGTTAAATCAGCGACTAGAGATAGTTATGGCGCTGAAATTATTGGCTGGTCATTATTGGCTACTGTATGGGCTGAAGTATTGCCACTTTCAGGCAGGGAATTTTTTGTGGCATCTCAATTTGTTCCTGAAGCGGAATTAAAAATACGAATGAGATATAGAGAAGATTTTGATGAAACAGCCAAAATCACTTACAACAATATAGATTATGATATTTTGCATATTGCTGAAATTGGTCGTCAAGATGGACTAGAGGTTATAGTTAAAAAACCATGATGACTATTCAAATTCAAGGGTTAAAAGAATTACAACAAGCCCTTAAAGAATTGCCATTGGAAATACAAAAACGACCATTAAGGTCAGCAGTAAGTGCTGGAGCAAAAGTAATATTAGATGAAGCAAAAAGAAATGCACCAATAGATACAGGTAATTTAAGAAAAGCTCTTTATAGATATAGAAGTCGGAAACAATCCCCAACAGGAAAGGAAACTTTCTTGGTAGGTGTAAGAAAAGGTAAGGCTAAATATGCTAATACTGCCTATAACCGCAGAAAAGGCAGGGTAGGAAAGACTTATCAAACACAGGGAGAGGCTTTTTATTGGAGATTTTTGGAGTTTGGAACAAGTAAAATACAGGGAAAGCGATTTATTACTAATGCTTTTGAAGATAAAAAAATGGATGCCGCAAATACTATTAAAAACAGTTTAAGAATCGCTATTGATAAACAAGCGAAGAAATTGGCTAAAAAATGACGATAGAACAAGATTTATATAATGCTTTAGATGGTTTGGCTAGTGGCAGAGTTTATCCATTGGTTATTCCTGAAAAAGGAACAGTTCCAGCTATTGTGTATAGCAGAATTGCATCAACACCTGAAAATACATTGGAAGGTGGTGCAACTATTGACCAAATTAGATTTCAGGTTGATACTTATGCAAAGACTTATGCGGAAGCTAAAACTTTGGCTAATTCGGTAAGGGGAGTTATGGAAAGTGCTAGTTTTAAAGGCACTTTACAGACAGACCAAGATTTATTTGAACCTGATGTAAAACTATATAGAGTTACTCAGGATTATTATGTTTGGAAAAGGAGTTAATTATGTCATCATCAGCTTTAGAAGCACAAGGAATGTTATTAAAAATTGGTAATGGTGCTTCTCCTGAAGTATTCACTGCCATTAAAGAAATCAAGACTTTTTCAGGTCCGGGTGGTTCAGCCGCAGTTATTGATGTTACAGACTTGTCATCATTAGCTAAAGAAAAGCGAATGGGCTTGGCTGATGAAGGTCAATTGTCTTTCACAATTAACTACATCCCTAATGATACTCAACACGCTTTACTAAGAGCCCAGCGAGCAAACAGAGAAGAAACTAATTTTAAATTAGTTTTCACTGATGATAGCCCTGCTACTAATTGGTCATTTGGTGCTTTTGTTACTGGTTTTGCAGTATCAGGTGCTGTTGATGGTGTTGTAGAAGCCAATGTGACTTTAGAAATTACTGGTGCGATTACAGAATCCTAATTATGGCAATCTTAAATAGAGAAGCAATTTTAGGTGCTAACGATTTAAAAAAAGAGTTAGTGAAAGTTCCTGAGTGGGGTGGCGAGGTTTATATCAGTATGATGACTGGTGCAAGCCGAGATTCTTGGGAACAAAGTTTGATGACAAGTAAAAGCTCTAGCCTAGAGAATATTCGTGCTAGGTTAGTAGCTTTTACAGCAGTTGGTGATGATGGTAAGAGATTATTCACTAATGAAGATGCAGAGTTGTTAGGTCAAAAATCTGCTACAGCATTAGAAAGATGTGTGAAAGTTGCACAGAAGGTTAATCGCTTAACAGAAACAGATTTAGAAGATTTAACAAAAAACTAAAACTCCGACCCCAAAGACAATTCTATTTCAGCCTAGCATTGAAGTTGGGTATGCCAGTTGGAGAAATGTTACAGAGAATGGATAGTGCTGAATTGACTGAGTGGATTGCTTATTTTAAACTTCAAGAACCTGAGAAACCAAAGGCTTCGGATGTAATAAAAGCACAATTTGCTAATAGGGTTAGGAGAAAATAATGGCAGGATTAGGTGATTTAGTAGTTAGGCTATCTGCTGAAACTGCCCAATTTACTCAGGCTCTTGATAAGGCAACTTATCAAACTCAGAGAAACTTTCAAACCATGCAAACATCAGCCAAAACATTGGCTGGTGCTTTGGGTCTTTATTTATCTGCTGATTTATTTGTTGGTTTTGTAAAAAGTCAGATAGATGTTCAAGATGCTTTATTTAAAACATCACAAAAAATTGGTATTTCTGTTGAAGATTTATCAAAGCTAAGTTATGCCGCAAAATTAGCTGATGTTGATTCTAAACAACTTCAAACAGGTTTAGTAAAACTAAGCAAAGGCATGGTTGAAGCATCAAATGGGACAGGTGATGTTTACAAAGGCTTAAGTGCAATGGGAGTTGCAGTTAAGAACTCTGATGGAACATTAAAATCATCTTCTCAAGTTTTAGGTGAAATTGCTGATAAGTTTGAAACCTATGAAGATGGTGCAAATAAAACTGCATTAGCTGTTCAATTCTTTGGAAAATCAGGTGCAGATTTAATTCCACTTCTTAATGGTGGCTCTAAAGCTATCAAACAAGCTGGTGATGAACTAGAAAGATTTGGTGGTGTAGTTAAAGAAAAAGCCGCCAAAGAAGCTGAAGCATTTAATGACAATCTAACTAGATTAGGAACATTAGCTTCAGTTGTAGGAAAAGATATTGCTAATGGCATAACACCATATTTAAATCAATTAGCAGAAGAATTTATTATTGCTAGAAAAAATGGAATTAGTTTCATGGAGATGCTTTCCATGGGAACTAGATTTGGCAACTATGCTGACCAACTAGCAGAAATTGAAAAAGAAATTATTGCTGTTCAAAAGGCTTGGGCTTTCCCATTAGGTGCAAGCAGAGATGAAAGATTACAGTCATTAGAAAGACAAAAGAAAACAATTACTGACTTAATTAAATTAAGAGAAGAACAGCAAGCAAAAGATAATATGATGGGTCCGCCAAGCTCTGCTATGGGGAAAAAACAAGCACCAACACCAGTTGATGATGATGTTTTAAAAGCATTGTCTAAGAGTATTGAGCTAACAAATAAATATTCTGCATCAATGAAAGAATTAATTGGTAAAAAACAATTAGCCATGCAAGCACCTTTTATGACACAGGGTGAATTAAAGTTACAAGAAGAAAGCATTGCAATTCAAAAAGCATTTTCTGATGCACAGGCAGGTTTAATTCAGCTAAAAGAACAAGGTAAATTAACTGATTCTGCTTATACAGAGCAAGCCCAAAAACTTGGCAAAGTCTATGAAGATGCTATTAAACAGTCACAACAATTATATGAAGAACAAGAAAAGTTAAATTCATCTTGGGAATATGGTGCATCAGTAGCATTGAAGCAATATGTTAATGAATCAGCCAATGTTGCAAAAGCTATGCAAGGTGTAGTCACAAATGGCTTAAAAGGCTTAGAAGATGGTTTGACTAGCATTGTTATGGGAACATCAACAGTTCAAGATGCTTTCAGAAGCATGGTAAATGCAATTATTGCTGATTTGGCTAGAATTGCTATTAGACAGGCTATTGTTGCACCATTAGCAGGTGCATTAAATTTAAATGCTGGTTCATTCTTTGGTGGTGGCAGAGCATTAGGTGGCTCTGTAACAGGTGGCACAAGTTATTTAGTTGGTGAGCAAGGTGCTGAAATATTTACTCCAATGACAAATGGTGTAATTACTAGCAACAAAGAAGCAAATCTAGGTGCAACTAATAATGTGGTTGTAAATGTGAATATGACTGAAGGAACTACATCAGCAAGCAGTGCAAGTCAGTTAGGTGTAATGATTGGCAATGCTGTTAAGGGTGAGTTAATCAAACAGAAGCGAGCAGGGGGATTATTAGCATAATGGCTACTTTTACATATATTGCTTCTTATGGTGCATCAGTAAGTAAACAGCCTAGAGTTCGCTCTATGGTTTTTGGTGATGGCTATGAACAGCGAGCTACATTTGGCATCAATACAATGCCTAGAACATGGAATTTAAACTTTAATGGTAAAAACTCTACAGAGGCTGATGCTATTGAGGCTTTTTTAACCGCTAGGGGTGGTGTGCAAAATTTTGACTGGACACCGCCAACTGGTTCAGCAGGTAAATGGGTTTGTAGAGGTTGGAATCGTTCTATTGTAGAAATAGACATTTATGATATTTCAGCAACTTTCGAGGAAGTATTTGAGGCATGACAACTCCTGAATCAATTGTTTCAGAATTACAAAAACTAGCCCCAAGCTCAGTTATTGAGTTATTTCAGCTTGATACTACAGCTTTTGGCGGTTCTATTTATTATTTTCATGCTGGCACAAATGGATTAAGACAAAATATTACTTGGAAAGGTCAAGAATATGTTGCTTATCCTATACAAGTTTCAGGATTTGAATTTTCTGCTGGTGGTCAAATACCTAGACCAGTAATGCAAGTATCTAATGTGACAGGTGCTATTACAGCATTGGTTTTAGCTTATGACGATTTATTAGGTGCAAAAGTTACTAGAAAAAGAACTATGTCTAAATATTTGGATGCAGTTAATTTTACAGGTGGTGTAAATCCTGACGCTGACCCTGACGCTGAATTTAATGATGATATTTATTATGTTGAAAGAAAAGCTAGTGAAACAGCAGAGGCGGTTAGTTTTGAATTATCTGCATCATTTGATGTGCAAGGCGTAAAATTACCTAGAAGACAGATTATTCAGAATATTTGTCCTTGGAAATATAGAAGCGCAGAATGTAGCTATGCTGGGACAAACTATTTTGATAAAAACGATAATCCAGTCGGTTCTTTATTGGCTGATATTTGTGGTAAAAAATTATCTTCATGTGAAGTTAGATTTGGAACTAATGCAGAACTCCCCTATGGCGGATTTCCAGCGGCAGGTCTTTTAAAATGATTCTTAATGATTCAGTTAAAAATGAAATAATTGACCATTCAAACAAAGAGTTTCCTAGAGAAGCTTGTGGTTTAGTTATTATCTTTAAAGGTAAACAGCAATATAGACCATGCAAAAACATTGCCAATGGTTCAGATAACTTTATATTAGACCCTAATGACTACGAAAAAGCCGATTCTGACGGTGAAATAGTAGCGGTTATACATTCGCACCCAAATGCTTCAGCAAAGCCATCACAGGCTGATTTAGTTGCTTGTGAGGCAAGTGGCTTGCCTTGGCATATAGTTGGCATACCTAGCGAGAAATGGGAATACATAGAACCTACAGGATATATAGCACCATTGGTAGGTAGAAAATGGTCGCATGGGGTTTTAGATTGCTACGCCATTATTAGAGATTGGTATAAACAAGAAAGAAATATAGAAATTCCTGACTTCTTTAGGTCTGACGATTGGTGGAAGCGAGGAGAAAACCTTTATTTAGATAACTTTTCTAAAGCTGGGTTTTATAAGATTAGCCAAGAGGAATTACAAGAAGGTGATGTCATATTAATGACTATTAATTCTAGCGTGCCGAATCATGGTGCTATATACTTGGGGGATGGATTAATCTTGCATCATATACATGGCAGATTATCTACAAGAGAAGTATTCGGTGGGTATTGGCTAAAAAACACTATGGTGTATTTAAGATATGAAAACAGTTCAATTACTAGGTGAATTAGGCAAAAAGTTTGGGCGAAAGTTTGAACTTGATGTAAAAAACCCTGCTGAAGCAGTAAGGGCTTTATGCGCCAATTTTCCTGAGTTTGAGAAACACTTAACAGAATCTTCTAAGCGTAATATTGTTTATAAAGTTTCTGTTGGAAAATCAAATATTGGATTAAATGAATTTCATAATCCTTCAGGTAAAAATATAATTAAAATTACTCCAGTAATTGCTGGTTCTAAAAGTGGATTAGGTCAAATAATTGTTGGTGCGGCTATGATTGCTACTGCTATTTACTTGCCCGGGTCTGAATTTGCATGGTCATCAATTGCGGCTTATGATGCTGTTGCTGTTACTGCAACTGCTTTAACTTATGTTGGTACTTCATTAGTTATTGCTGGTGCTTCTCAAATGTTATCACCTACTCCACAAACACCTAATCAAAACGAACAGCCTGACAATAAACCTTCTTATGTGTTTAATGGCGCAGTTAATACGGTAGCTCAAGGTTATCCAGTACCAGTAGGATATGGTCGTATGATTGTTGGTAGTGCTGTTATTAGTGCTGGACTTGCTTCAGAGGAATTGCCAATATGACAAAAAAGATTATTAGAGGTGCTGGTGGCGGTGGCGGTTGCTTTGCTAAAGGCACTTTAATTGCTATTCCTGATGGATTTAAAGCGATTGAAGAAATTAAAGTTGGCGATAAAGTTATTACTTTTGATGACAAAGGTGAATTATCTGCTCAAACTGTAGAGATATGTCATATTCACGAAAATGAAGCTATTTGGCAATATGTATTTTGGAATGGTGTAAATGTTAAAGCTACGCCTAATCATTGGGTATTAAATCAATTTGGCAATTTTGCTGAAATTGGTACTTTAACTGAACAAGATGCCATTATTGATGGTGATGGTCATTTAAGGCCATTAAAAGAATCTAAATTAATTGGTAATGGTATTGTTTATAACTTAACAGTTGCTAATACGCATACATATATTGCAGATAATATTAGAGTGCATAATACTGGTAGCGGTGAGGGTAGATTATCTTCAGTTATTCGTGGTGCTGGTGGTGGCGGTGGAAAAGGTGGTGGTGGTGCTGGTCGAGTTGCTCAGGAAGCGCCCGATTCACTTCGTTCTATTTCTTATGCTTCAGTATTAGATTTAGTTTCTGAAGGTGAAATTGAGGGTTTAGCCAATGGCTTGCAATCAGTTTATTTTGACGAAACACCATTACAAAACTCTAACGGTACTTATAACTTTAGTGGAGTAACAGTTGCTTCAGCTAATGGCTCACAGGGTCAATCTTATATTAAAGGTTTTCCTAATGTGCAAAGCGAAGTTTCAGTAGGTACTGAAGTTGAATATGCAACTCCTATTGTTAGGCAAGTAAGTAATGCTGATACTGATGCTGTTCGTGTAACTGTTTCTATTCCTCAGCTTACAAAACAAGATACTTCAACTGGTGATTTAAACGGTTCTACAGTTGAGTACGCTATAGATGTTCAATCTAATGGGGGTGGATACATCCCACAAGTTCTTGAAACTTCATGGCAGACTGGTAGTGCAAGCGTTGTTTCTAGCACATTAGCTAGGGCTAATGCTCTTATTTATGGTTTAAGTATTTATGTAACAACTGACGATATAAATAATAATGTTTATTATGCTCAATATAAACTTCAATCTGAACCTGATTCAGAATGGAGAAGTGATGGCATTACTGAATCAAAAAACTTATATTCTATGGGTAAGTTTGCGGCTTTTGCCGCATTTACAGGAAGCCTTATAAGTAGAAAAACATGGTCTATGCCTTATAAGCCATTAGGTTTATGGGAAATGAGAATTGTTATTGTTTCAGGTACAGCTTCTATTACTAGCGTTTCAGGTAATGTAGGTAAAACATACGCAACAATAACAGGAAAAACAACTTCAGTTTATGAAAAAAGTCATAGAATTGAATTAACTGGTGATGCCCCTTGGGATGTTCGAGTAAGAAGAATTACACCCGATTCAAAAAGTGCTTCATTACAGAATAAGACATTTTGGAAATCTTATACAGAAATTATTGATGGAAAATTCAGATACCCAAATAGCGCAATTATTGGAGTAAGGATTGATTCTTCTCAATTCAATTCTATTCCTAGACGGGCTTATGATTTAAAACTATTAAGAGTTAAGATTCCATCAAACTATGACCCTGAAACTAGAGTTTATTCAGGTATTTGGGATGGTTCATTTAAGGTAGCATGGACTGATAACCCTGCTTGGTGTTTCTATGATTTGGTTACTAATACTCGTTATGGATTGGGGCAATTCATTTCTGAAAGCCAAGTTGATAAATGGACACTTTATGCTATTGCTAGATATTGTGACGAGTTAGTACCTAATGGTTTTGGCGGTCAAGAACCTAGATATACTTGCAATTTATACCTACAAACAAGAGAAGAAGCATTTAATGTTGTCAATAGCATGGCTTCAATATTTAGAGGTATGCCATATTGGGCTACTGGTTCTATTACTATGGGATATGACGCTCCTAGTGACCCTGTTGCTTCTTATGCAAACTCTAATGTATTAAGTGGTAAATTTGGCTATTCAGGAAGTTCATTAAAAGCTAGACATACGGTGGCATTGGTTACATGGAATGACCCTGATGACTTTTATAGGCAAAAAGTTGAATATGTAGAAGATGCTGATGGAATTGAAAGATATGGCATTGTGCAAACTGAAGTTGTTGCTGTTGGTTGTGCAAGCAGAGGGCAAGCAAATCGTGTAGGTCGTTGGTTATTATTTACTGAACAAAATGAAACTGAAACTGTTACATTTAGGACTGGATTAGATGGAAACATTGTTAGACCGTCACAGATTGTTCAAATTGCTGACGAAATGCGTGCTGGCTCTCGCAGAGGTGGGCGTATTATTTCTAGCACAAGCAATAGTGTTACTGTTGATATGGATGTTAGTGGAATTTCAGGAATTGTTGGAAGTTCATTATCTGTAATTCTTCCTGACGGAACATTAGAAAATAGAACTATTGATAGCGTTTCAACTTCACAAATTAATATTTCAGGTTCATTTACTCAAACACCTGCTGTTAATGCAATTTGGATGGTAGAAACAAGCGCAGTTTCACTACAAACATTTAAAGTTATTTCTGTTGCTGAGGTTGATGGTGGTGCTGAAATTACAGCTTTTGCTCATAATCCTAGTAAATATGCTTATATTGAGCAAGGATTGTCGTTACAACAAAGAACAATTAGCTCATTATCTACAGTACCTGATGCCCCATCTAATTTAGCTGTTTCTGAAAATTTATATGAACAAGGCGCAGACATTAAAGTTCTTGTAACTTTATCTTGGTCACCTGTTTCTACTGCTACAGCGTATTCAGTTTCATATAAGATTGATAATGGCAATTGGATTAATCTTCCTAATACATCATCAACTTCAATTGATATTCGTGATACTAAAGACGGATTCTATACATTTAAAGTATTTGCTATAAATGCTTTAAATAAGAGAAGTATTCCAACTGAGTTATCAGCAACAATTTACGGAAAAACATTGCCACCTGCGGATGTAACTGGATTTTCTCTAAATATTGTTGGTACAAGCGCATATTTAACATGGAATCCTGTCCCTGATTTAGATTTATCGCATTATGTTATTCGCCATTCTAATTCTACAAATGGTGCTACTTACGCAAAATCTATTGATTTATTAACTAAAGTGCCTAGACCTGCTGTTTCTGCGGTTGCCCCAGCTATGACTGGTACATATTTTATTAAGGCTGTTGATAAGTCAGGGTATGAATCTGCTAATTCTACAGAAATTGTAGCTTTAATTAATAGCATTAAAGACCTAAATGTTATTGAAACAATTACAGAAAGTCCTATTTTTGCTGGTGTAAAAGACGAGGTTGTGGTCAATGAAGATGGCAAGCTAGTATTAGATACAGCCACTAACTTTGATGATATTTTAGGATTATTTGATGATGTAGACGGTGATTTTGACGGTGGTGGTGGTACTACTTCGTCACAGGGAACATATTATTTCAATAATATTGTAGATTTAGGTAATGTCTACACAAGCCGAGTAACTGCAATTATTGATGTAGATAGAATTGACTATGTAAACCTATTTGATGATGCTATTGGCGATTTTGACCAAAGAACAGGCTTATTTGACGGTGACCCATCCACATATTCAGATACAAATGCTGAAATATTCGTGGCTGTTACCAATGATGACCCTAATGGAAGTCCTGTAACTTGGACTAATTATAGGAAGTTTTTTGTGGGAGATTACACCGCTAGAGGTTTAAAATTCAAGACTGTATTAACTACAAAAGCCTTAGAATCAACGCCAGCAGTAGAAAATTTATCGGTTACCATTGATATGCCTGACAGAACTACATCAGGTGATGATATTGTTAGCGGAACTTCAGCAGGTGGTTATTCTGTAGTATTTAATAAAGCTTTTAAAGTAGCACCAAGTTTAGGCATTGCGGCACAAAATTTGCAACAAGGAGATTTCTATGAAATCATTACAAAATCAGCAAATGGCTTTACAATTAGATTTAAGAACTCTAGCGGAACTGTAGTTAGCCGAATATTCGATTATGTGGCTAAAGGCTACGGTGAGTTAGTAACCTAGGAGAAATAAATGTCACAGCATGACCTAAATATTGCAAATCAAGGCTTTCCTGCTTTCAGGTCTGACTTGAATGACGCTTTACAAGCATTGGGAACTAATAGTTCAGGTGCTACTGCACCAACAACTACATTTGCTCATCAATTTTGGTATGACACAGCAAATAATCAGTTAAAGCAAAGAAACACTGATAATGATGCTTGGATTATTGTTGCTGAATACAATCAATTAACCGATACATTAAAAGGTATTGGGAATATTCAATTAGACAACATTTTACAATCATCAAATATTGGTGTTTCTGTTCAGGCTTACGATGCAAATTTATCAAGTGTTTCTAATTTAGGATTGTTTAAAAAAGCAGCCCCTACTATTGTTGCATGGACTAAAACAGGCAACGGAACTGCAACTACTTCAACTATTTTATATGTGGAAGTAAATGGCAATATTAAAACGATTGCAAGCGGTACAAGCATTACTATGCCTACCTTTGCTAGTGGCACAGACTATGCAATTTGGGCTAAGACAGATGGCACATTAGAGGCTACATCTAATCATACAAGCCCACCTACTGCTAATGCTCGCAAGGTTGGTGGATTCCATTATGCGGCTGGTGGCAATGCTACAGCTCAATCAGGTGGCAATACTACTCCACAGATTAACGAATACTCATTCTGGGATTTGAAGTGGAAACCAGCTTGTAATGACCCTAGAGGTATGGCATTAGTAGCAGATGGCTTTTGGGTTGATATTTACTTAGCCAATACTGATTGCGACACCAATGGCACATCTAAATACAATGTGACTATGGCTGATGGCTCTAGCCCACCTAAAGTCCCTACTAAGTTTGGTGGCAATGGCTCAACTACTTATGGCTCTTTGACATGGTTTGAATCATGCGAATTAGCTAGTGCTTATGGTAAGCGTCTATTAACTCAGCGTGAGTTTATGGCAATGGCTTATGGCACGACTGAAGCAAGTTCTATCGGCTCAGACCAAGGCTCTACTATCCTAAATGCCGCTTACACATCTAAATGGGGTGTGATGCAGTCTAGTGGTGTTTTATATGTTTGGGGTGATGACCGTGCTGGTCCATTCGCAGGTGCTTCATGGAACGCTAATACAGAGGGTAGAGGCTCAGAATACAATGCGCCTAATGCTGTCCTCCTTGGTGGTGCCTGGGACGCTGGTTCTATCGCTGGTTCTCGTTGCTCGGATTGGGACAACTCTGCCTCGACTTCGAGCAGCTACATTGGTGTGCGGTTTGCCTGTGACCACCTGTTACTTGATTGATAGGGTCGAAAGACCCTATGGATGTCATTAAAGAAACTGGTGTTAGTTATGACCAAATGGTTATCATGGAAAAGTATGAACAAGTGATAGCCTATTTGTATCCTATTGCACAATCAATTCCAAGAAAACATGGAGTAGTGCGAGATATGTTTTTAAGGACATTATTCAAGCAAGCTGAATTATTTTATGAGGCTGGCAAGAGCAATCAGGTAGGAAAGATTTATATCGCAGATGCTGGATTGGCGCACTTGCGATTTTGGTTGCGTTTCTTAGAAAGCCCAAAGACACGGGGCATAACATCTCATCAGCACCAAGTGGTTTTATTTATGCTTGCGGAGATAGGTGGTATGTTAGGGTCGTGGATTTCTAAGCGCAAGGGTTGAAATGGGGAAGGTAGCTGTCATCCTTGGTGGTAACTGGAACAATGGTTCTAACGCTGGTTCTCGTTGCTCGAATTGGAACAACTCTGCATCGAATTCGAACAACAACATTGGTGTGCGGTTTGCCTGTGACAATATTAGTAAAGTGCTATATAAAAGCTACGGCTTTATATGCAGACCTAGTAAGATATGGTCAGCCATTTTTACCTGCTTAGGCGAATACTTTGATGGGTCTAGGATGCCTTTAGTATCTATGAGAACAAGGCTACTAGCATGAACTCTTATAATAATCTCATACATAAGATTGCCCACATTGATAACCTAAAACTTGCTTATAAAAGAACAGCAAGGGCTAAAAGAAAAACATTCGGATACTTAGAGTTTAAAGAATACAGAGATGTAAACCTACATTTACTTAGTCAAGAGTTGCTTGATGGCACATACAAGATAGGTGAATACAGGAACTTTATTATCTATGAGCCAAAGCCAAGACTGGTTTCAGCTTTAGATTTTAAAGACAGATTGGTTCAACACGCTTTAGTCGGCATTATTGAGCCAATGTTTGAAGCTACATTTTTACCAAACACTTTTGCTTGTAGAGTTAATTTAGGCACTCATGCTGGGGTTAGATATATCCAGTCAGAGTTAAGAAAAGAACCAAAGCCACTTTATTATTTAAAGACTGACTTTAGTAAATTCTTTCCTAGTGTAGACCACAATATATTACTTGCACTAATTGAAAGAAAAATATCATGTAAGCAAACGCTAACATTGATAAAAGAAATAGTAAAACCTGATGAGGTTGGTATTCCGATTGGTAGTTTAACCAGTCAATTATTTGCCAATGTATATGGGTCAATCTTAGATAACTACATTCATCACGAATTAGGATATAGAAGATGGGCTAGATATATGGATGATGTCATTATTCTTGGTGATGACATGGACAAATTAAGACAAGACTTTTACAAAATAGCTGAATTTTCTGAAAATAATATGAAGTTAAGAATCAGTAAGTGGCATTGTAGAAGTGTAAAGAATGGCATTAACTTTCTAGGGTATAGAATATGGGAAACCCATAAGTTACTTAGAAAATCTAGCGTTATTTCTGCTAAAAGAAAAATTGCTAAATACATAAAATATGGGGATAATTTGGCATTAGATAAGTTTATTGCCTCATGGAAGGGTCATGCTCAATGGGCAGACACATATAATCTATTAAACTGGCTGGAGAAGAAACATGAAAACCATTATCAATACTCGTGAAGATTTAGACGCTATCATTGGCACACCTGAGCATGAGCAATTTATGCAACTATTAAAAGGGTCAATGACTAGAAAACAGAATATTCAAGTTTATCCTGAAGGATATAACCAGCCTGATTATCAGGGAGAAAAGTTAGAGCCTATTTGGACTGATGTTGAAGATTTATCCATGATTGAAAGATTTGGATTTACTAAAGCTGATTTTGCATAAGGGGTGATAGATGGTTGAGAAAGAACTTCCTCTAACAGATGAGCAGATTGAGCATATTGTGGAAAGAGTAACTGAAAAAGTTATTGAAAATGTTTATATTTCAGTTGGTGAAGGTGTAATTAAAAAAACCTTTTATTTGGTAGGTATTGGTGCTTTAGCTCTTGTCACATGGTTAGCGGGTAACGGACACTTTAAATGATTGAAGCAGTCTTATCTTTTCTAGGTGGCTCTGCTTTTAGAATGATATGGGGTGAAGTTTCATCTTATTTTGTTAAAAAGCAAGAACATAGCCAAGAAGTAGAAAGAATGAGATTGCAGTCTGAGCTAGATGATAAAGCTCATATTAGGCATTTAGAATCAATAAAATTACAATCAGAATTAGGCATAAAAGAAATACAAGTAAAAGCTGATGCTGATGTATCCATAGAAGAAGCACAAGCCTTCACAGAAGCCATTAAACAGTCCTACAAGACTACTGGCATTAGATGGATAGATGCATGGAACTCTAGCATCAGACCACAATATGCAGAGGTTTCATTAGCCCTATGGGTATTTAAGCTATATCAACAAAACTTCATCATGGATAGTTTTGACATTGGTCTTATGGCTGTTATTGCTGGTTTCTTCTTCGCAGATAGAACTTTACGCAAAACTATAAAATGATTACCGAGGAAGCTATATCTCTTATAAAATATTTTGAGGGATTTAGAAGTAAACCTTATCTTTGTAGTGCAAATGTACCAACAATAGGCTTTGGTTCTACTTTCTACAAAGATGGCACAAAGGTTACTTTAAATGACAAACCGATTGATATTTCTCTGGCAACTGACTTGTTGGATTACACAATTAGTACTATCTTTTTGCCTTCTGTTATTAAGCTCTGTCCTGTTTTGGTTAATTACCCATATAAGTTGGGTGCTATTCTTAGTTTTACTTATAACCTTGGTGCATCAAATCTAAGGGTTAGTACTATGAGAAAGCGGATTAATGAAGAAAGATGGGAAGAAGCAGCTAATGAATTGCTAAAATGGAATATGGCTAGTGGTAAGGTTAGCAATGGGTTAAAAACAAGAAGAAATGCTGAAAGAGCATTATTCTTAACTGAATAGAGGTAATCATGGGTATTAATGAATCAATGACCAAATGGAATAAATCAGAGCCATTTGAATTACAGGTGGCTAGAGGTCAAATTAGAGGTCATCAAAGCCTAAATATTTCAGGTTATCAAGCTAGAGTTGATGGCACTTATATTCCTATTTGGGAAAATCCTACAGCTTATACTTATCCTACATCTGCAACTCAAATGACTTTATATAGCTCATCAGCATCAGATACAAATGTGAGTATTTTGATTAACGGCTTAGATTCTAATTATGACCCAATATCTGAAACACTTGTTTTAACTAATGGAATAACTGGTGTAACTACTGTTAAGTCTTATTTTAGGATTAATGGAATTGTTGTAGTTGGCTCAGTTAATCCAGTTGGCATTATTAGATTAGCTAACAATGGTAAAGCTACAACTTATGCACAAATAAATGTTAATGAAGGTAGAAGTTCAATGACTATCTATACAGTCCCAAGAGGTTACACATTCTATTTAGCTAAAGTTAATTGCTATACAAATGCAAGTAATAACCAAGTTACTACTTATCGGTCATATACAAAAAATGCAAATGGAATCATAACAACTATTTTAAATGCACCTTTTACACAGGTTTATGTTTCAGAAAAATCAGTCCCAAGACCTTATCCTGAAAAGACTGATGCACAATGGCAATGCACTTCTACAGCTACATCAGCTATTGGTTTACAAATTGAAGGAATCTTAATTAAAAATGATGGGGAATCTATATGAGCAGAATGACACCTGAAGAATATTCAAAAGCTTAATTTTCTATCAGAAATAATAGGAATAGGATTGCAAGAAACATAATTGCACCTATTCCTAATCCTAAAGCTAAAGTGGTAAGTATTGTTGTTATCACGGAATTAAATCTTTTATATTAATTCTTCTTCTTAATAAAGCTCGCCTAATCTTTTGAAAAGCTCTTTTTTCAATTTGATATACAGAAACTCTTGATATGCCTAAAGCCTTTGCAACTTCTTCTTGAGTTAATTCTTCTTTTAAATAGGATTGAATAGCCATGCCGAATGTATGTCAGGTTGAATTGGTTTTTTAACAAATGTCTTTTTTGTTGTTTTTCTTGATTGTTTTAATTTAACCTGATGTGTTTTATTTATGCAAGCGGTATCTTCTGAAGTCCCTGTTTTATATAAGGGCAATTTACAACAACCATCCATTACATATTCGGCAATATAAATCTTTTTATGGTATCTAAGCTCTTGAAGTGCCATGATAACCGCAGTCTTTTTCTTTCCCGTTTGCTTCATAATTTGTGTTCGTGATAAAGGCTTATCTTCTAATAATTCAATAATAGTATTAAGTAATTTATATCTTTCAATCTCATTTGGTCGCATTGATTAATTCCTCAGTCTTAGCTAATAATTCTTCTTCTGTAATTTGATATTGTCTTTCAAAGGCTTTTCTACCCATGCCATGAATACCGCCATTACCTCTATGGTGAAATGGGCATAAACCTATTACTGGTGCATTACTGCGTTTTCCTGCTCGTCTAATGTGATGGATTTCGCAAGGTGTTCCTGAATAGCCAAGAACAAATTTACAGAGCGAACATCCCATTCGTGCAACGTTGTCATAATGTTGTTTTTCCGCTTTAGTTGGCATAATTTTTACAAATTAAATAAATGGTTGCTAAAGATACTCCATATTTATCACCAATAGATTTATATGTATTACCTTTATTTCTTAAATATAGTATTTCTGAATAATTTTTTTTATCTATTTTAATTTTGTTATCTCTTTTCTTTAAATACATATCTTTTTGATTTTCTTTTGGAGTTCCTAAAAAAAGATGATTAGGGTTTACGCATGATGGGTTATCACATTTATGACAAACATACATTCCTTTTTTAATATTTCCAAAATGTAATATCCAAGATGCCATGCTTGAATTAATAAACGATTTATTTAAATAAAAATTTCCATATCCTGTTGGTTTTTTTGCACCTTTCCATATCCAACAATTTTCAGTTTTTTCAATTTTATTTAAAAATCTTTCCATTGGACTTTTTCTCATAAAACTCCTGATGTGTTATAAATATTTTGTGATTCATCCGATAAAATTAATCCATGCTGTGTTGCATAAGCTAATACTTGTTCAACAAAATCAGAAAATTCTTGTTTTGTTAATTCCGTTGTTGTTCTATCAATTTCTTTATATTTCCCATTAGGCAATTTCATTAATTTTGGAATAAGAAATTTTGTTTTCATATGCTCATGCCACACATCGGCATCATATATAACTTTTTGCGGTCTTAATTGTTCGGAAATATCCCTCAGTAAAGCCCAATAAAATCTATTCTGTTGGCTAGTTCTATCTTCATGCCTAATTTCCATTACAAAACCATTAGGAGCATTTCTAAGGGCTTCAAAAGCAAGCTCCCTTGTATAGTCATTAATCTGAATTATTTGTCGCATGGTATTGCTCGTGGACAATTTCTACCTTGTTGGCAATCAATATCATCACCACTTGAACAACATGGAATATATAATCTGTTAGCCACCAATGTTGCATAACCAGCAATATCATGCCAATGGTCATGGATATTAGGATGCCCATTTCCAATGCGTGCCAATTTATGAAAAATCATGTCAATGGCTTCTTGTTGGTCGTCAGTAAGCAATGATTGATTAAATTCTGCAAATGTATTTTTTAATGCTTGGCTTAAATTAGCATGAGTTTCAAAACTACCATGCGTTTTAGCTCTTTCCTCTAATGTATCATTTATATTCATTTAATCCCATGCCTTTCTTCCCTAGCTTGTTTTACTTGGTTATCAAACCATGACTGTAGTTTATATACTCTAAAAAGTTTTAAAAACCACTGCATATCCTTTGCTTCACATTCTTTAATAAATTGGTTTAACTCAATAGAAATGCGAATGGCTTTACTGTATTTGTGTTGTTTTATTTTCATTTAATCCCATGCCTTTCTTCTATTGCCCTAGCAAATTTAAACCACTCATCTTTTGCACCATATTTAAAGTAAATGTCGCCTATTTCCTCATCACTTAATGGCTTTGTTTGTGGTGTGCCTGAACCTAGTAACTTTCTTGCCATTCTTGCTCTTTCGCAATTCTTCTGATTCTCTTTACACTCTTGCTCTCCGCAAAATCCGTTACATGGCTTTGGTTCAAGATTGATGCGGTATTCGTGTGATTCCTGCCAAGTAGGGTCATCAACCACCACCCAAAGTTTTTTGCCGTCACCTTTTGTTGCATATACCCATTGAATCTCAGCACCATCAGCCCATGCCTTAATCAGTTCTGCGTGTTTATGTGGTTTCATTTCACTTCCTTTCCATTTCTAAAGTGAACACCGCCAATATTGACAGTTCCCAAAGATTCAATTTTGTCGGCTTCTTGCGCCTTTCTTAGTATTGCTCTAGCAAAATCACAAACACCAGTAATTTCTGTTGCTCTTATTCCTAAATACTTTCTAGCAGTAAAACGGATTTCTTCATCAGTAAAATCTTTCTGTTTTGGGACAATCACAAATTTATCGCCATCAGGCAAATCAAAGCGATAAACTCCATCTTCAAACTTCACATCAGGTTGCCATGTATTCATTTCTCACTCGCTTTCTTTAACACTTCCGCTGATTTAAGTTCGCCTGTTTCGCCATCAAAAACGAATAGAACATTAGGTTTCGATAATCTGTACCCCATTACTGTTGGTTTTGGGTCGTTATAGAAATAATGAATTCCTAAATGTTCTGCCACAACAACATCAGGCTTTTGTTCAGGTTTGATGCGGAATTCAAATTCATCACATTCCCAATCAGGTATTTCACAATCTTCCCAATCGTCATCAAATCCCCATTTGCATTCAATCTCAGCACCATCAGCCCATGCTTTGATTAGTTCTGCGTGTTTATGTGGTTTCATTTAATCCCATGCCTTTCTTCTATTGCCCTGACCAAATGAGTTTTAATTTCAATAGGTAACTCTCTCCATACTTGCGCTGATAAAAGACTTGGTATTTCCTCATCACTTAATGGCATCATTGAACTTCTTACTTTTTCCCAATCGTTCCAAACAATTCTGCAATCTTCTCTGTAGCAGCAAGCATTGTGAGAACTAAAGACACCATTTTGAACATTTTGGAATCTTCTAATTTCTTCGCAAGGTGTAAGGTTTGTTAGGTCGTCAAAAGCCAACTCATCATATTTCTTCAGGTCTTGTTGAGCCTTATCAAGTCTTTCTTTAAGTTCAAGAACACCATCAACTGCATCATGCCAACTATGACAATACTTATCTGTTAGTTGTGTTTGCTTATCCAATTCTTCTACAAGTCTGCGAATCATTGCAGGTGCTTCACTTGGCACATATTGATGTAGTGCTTCTAGCTCATCAGCTAGTTTCAATGCTTCTTCTTTCATAATTTATCCAATTCCTGTTGTATGCGTTGTTTATATTGACCCATGCTTTCACCTGCTCTTGCATTAATCCCTAATTCCCTGCCTTTAGCCATTACAGATTCATCAGTTAGCCACCAGTTGCTTTGTTTTTTCTTTTCAATAGGGTTACTTAGATTAGCAATCCAGTCAGCTTTAAACCCTATCCAACCTCTTTCACAACAAATATTTAAAGCATCATTCAAAGTTATTTTTGCTTTTATGGCTTCTCTTTCTAAACCTTTTAATGCAGTTTGAGTAATTGGCTTCTTTTGGGCTTTTCTAATAGTCAAATAATCATTCCATGTAATATCAGATATGCCTTCAGGCTTGGCGACAGCAGGAGCCTTTATATTTGGTTTATGGTTTATGGTTATTGGTTCTTGGTTATTGGTTAGTTGAACAGGTGTTGAACGGTTGTTTAACCGCTGTTGAGCAGATGCTTTTCCAGCTTTTACCGCCTGTTCAATTTTGCCTTGATATTTTGCAATTTCTTCATCGCAACGCTTATTAATCCAGCCACAATCTGTTGATTCAAAGAATTTTTCCAAAATATAATTAACTTCTTCAATTTCAGAAAGCATTCCAATTTCTTTTGCAATTGAGGAAGGAGAGCCTGTAAAAGGTTTTTCAGAAAGATAATAAGCATCAATTAACCGCCTATATGCTAAATCTTCCAATAGACTTAAATGCCGTGTATGAGAGGCATAATCTCCAATATGAAACGAATAATAATTCATACTTTCCATTCAAAAAGCATTCACTGGTGGGATTTGGCAGGTGGGTGAATGATTCCACTTTTCGAGTTGCATGCTCTAGCCGTCCCATTGATTTTAAATCAGGTAAAACTGATTTAATAGTCTAATACATTAGAACACAGAAATTTATTCCTGAACAGTAGCAATTATGACTTTGCACATACCACCTTTAATATTTTCACCCCTAAATATATGAAGCTCATCCACTTGGGAATCATCATTAAAAAGCATTTTTGTTTGGACTAAAGCATCCAATAAGCTTTTAACTCGGTTATCTATATCCGCTTTCCTTTTATCGGCAAAATGTAGATAAATAGATATACATAAGCGTTGTTCATAATAATTAGGACAATTAGCTTCTTTAACCGCTATTCTTGCTAACTCCTTGAATTCATTAGCTTTTTTAGTTAAAAAGCGCCTATTTCCATGGAAACCCCAATAGCTATTAATGCTTGGTGGCAATGGTAAATTTAAAAGAATCATTAGACTATTATTTTCCTAATATATGTTATAGAATGGTTTTCAGGTGGATTGCACCTAATCAACGAAAGGATTAAACAATGAGAGATATATTACATGGAATTTTCTTAGGCATCTGTTTTTTTGTTATTCCATTAACTGTTTGGGTTATTAGAACAGGGGGTCTTTAATGGATTGGCAAGAAAGATTAGCTGATAAAAGAGAATCAGCCAATGATGCAATTAGTGATAGGGTTGATGAATTAATGATGGGCGATTACAACCCTTTCCATCCTAAAAACATTATTGAAGCCATTGCAGAGGATTGCTTATTCAGAAATGATGACCAATTCCGCATGGCTGAATTAATGGAAACAAGAGAGATGACCCAGCTTGGTAGATTTGTTTATGGTCGCATCATTGACTATTGGGAACGGATGGCACAGGAATGTGCTGAAGAAGAAAGAGCCAAAGGCTGGGGATATGGCGAATGATGCAATTTTTCAAATACTATAGACGATTAAGACAATATGGATATTGTCGAAAACTCGCTTTTGATTTTGCTTTAATTTATATACGAAAGGTTAAAAAATGAAATATTTAGAACTTAGAAAACTTAATGTCAATGAGCATACAGAGAAAAAAGGCAATTTAACTTATTTGTCTTGGGCTTGGGCGGTGGATACACTTTTGCAACATGACCAAATGGCAACATGGGAATTTGATGAGCCAAAGGTATTTAATGAAACAGTTATGGTTTATTGTTCGGTTTCTGCTTTTGGTAAAACTATCAAAATGCACCTACCTGTTATGGATAACCGCAACCAAGCCATTAAAAATCCTGATGCTCGCAAAATTTCAGATTCTCAAATGAGATGCCTAACCAAAGCGATTGCCTGCTATGGCATTGGTTTATATTTGTATGCAGGAGAGGACTTGCCTTACGAAGAACCGCCACAATTGGATGATGCTTTATTGCAAGAGGCTATTAATGCCATTAATTCATCAGCCAATGAGGATATGCTAAAGGCTAATTATTTAAATTTTGCCAGCCAATTAAAGCCATTTCCTGAAGCGGTTAAACAAATAGCCATGATTAAAGATGCCAAAAAAGCTCAATTGGGGGTTAAATGAACGGTTTAGACAATATTAATAAGACTTATATTCCATCATCAAAAACCAATGTGATGGAAACATTAAAAAGACTTGGATTTGAACCGCCTAGCGAAGATAAGCGGTATCAAGAAAAGTGGGCAAGATATAGAAATTCAGCAACTATTAACGAAGGGAATACAAAATGAAAACTCAAAAACAAGAAGTATTAGCTTATTTGAAAAAGCATAAATCAATTACCTCTTGGGAAGCTATCCAAGAATTTCATATTACTAGGTTGGCGGCAATTATTTTTGAATTAAAAGAAGATGGCAATGCAATCTTTAGCCAAAGAATGAAAGATTATGAAACAGGCAAGACTTGGGCTAAATACACATTATTAAAAGGAATTAAATAATGAATGAAGATATTTCTTTTCTATTAACACAAGCCTATGCAGAGCTAAAAGCCATGCAACTAATTATTGCCAAACCTTTACATGGTGATGATTTTGATAAGCTTAGAGAATCAATCCAAGTTATGCGAGATATTGTTGATGACATGGATGAATGGGTGGGAGCATGAAAGAGTTAGCTCTTAAATTTGCCAATGGGATTCTTTTAGGCTTCCTTTGGCTATTGGCAATATTTGCCATTGGTCTTGGAATCAAATTATCTTATGTATTTTTTATGCACGGTTGGAACTTAATATGATTATCCAAGACTGCTTAAATGTAATACAAGGCTCAGACGATTGGAAAAAGGCAAGACTAGGCTATATATCGGCAAGCAATATTGATGCTGTTATGGCTAAAGGCAAAGGGGTTTCTAGACGCAATTACTTAGTAAAAGTGGTTGCTGAAAGACTATCCAATGAAATAGGAGAAGGATATACAAATTCTGCTATGGAATGGGGAGTTAAAACAGAACCCCTTGCTAGGATTGCTTATGAGGTTTCACGTGGAACATTAGTGGAACAAGTTGGCTTTTATAAGCATCCTACAATCCAATGGGTTGGAGTTAGTCCTGATGGTTTGGTTGGGGAAGATGGATTGGTGGAAATTAAATGTCCTAATACTACAACCCACATTGACTATATAGACAATGCCAAAGTCCCTAGCGAATATTACAAACAGGTTCAATGCCAATTATGGGTAACAGGTCGCCAATGGTGTGATTTTGTTAGTTTTGACCCAAGAATTAAAAGAGAATTATTTGTAATAAGAGCCAATAGGGATGAAGAATTAATTAAGGAAATGGAAGCAGAAGTATTAGTATTTTTAGATGATGCTCAAAAACTATATGAAAGGTTAAACAATGAGTGATTTAAATCAATGGACAGGAATTGGTCGTTTAGGTAAAGACCCTGAAATCCGCAGAACCCAAGATGGAAAGGCTATTGCTAGTTTTTCTATTGCTTGCGGATGGAAAGCTAAAGATAAAGAAGGTACGGATTGGATTCCTGTAACCGCTTTCGGTAAGCTTGCTGAAATTATTGAGCAATATGTCAAAAAAGGTAGCCAAGTCTTAATTCAAGGTCAATTTAAGACCGATAAATATACTGATAAAAATGGTGTGGATAAATATAGCACCAAGATTTATGCAGACAGAATTCAATTGCTAGGGGGAAAGACTGAAAAGACCGAACCTAAACAAGAGAATAGCCCTGCCAATTTGGCAGATATTGATGATGACATTCCATTTTGAGAGGAAGTAAAATGAAAAAAGCACTAGCAGTATTATTATTAACAGTATCCGTATCCGCATTTGCATCTTGCCCACCATATTCTCCATATGGTTGTAAACAGGCTTTTAATGGCAAAATGATTTGTGGTTGTGGTGTAAGATAAATAAAGGGGGAACAATTCCCCCATCTATGGGGTAGGATTCAGCCCTCAATATGGCTAAAAACTGTTGGCAGTTATTCATTCTGCTCCTTTCGTGGTTTCCTACCCCACCCGCATATTTTGTATTACAAAATAAATAAAATATCCTTTAAAATCAATGAGTTACGGCAATTAAATAGACTATTAATATATTATTAATTGTTTATAATAGTATTTGTAATACTTAATAACCAAACGAAAGGTACTAAAAATGGCACATGAATTAACTATTAGAGAAGATGGTTTCACAGAAATGGCTTTTGTTGGTGAAACTCCTTGGCATGGTCTAGGTCAATCATTGGATAAAGATGCTGATATGGAAACATGGCGCAAATCAGCAGGCTTTGATTGGACTATTAAATCAGCACCAGTTCAATATTTAAACGAAGCAGATGGTTATGCAACCAATGTATTTACAGGTCAAAATGTTTTATATCGCTCAGATACAAATGCTCCACTAAGCGTGGTTACAGACCGCTATCAAGTGGTTCAACCAGCGGAAGTATTAGACTTTTTTGATGGTTTGGTAAAAGAAGCAGGATTTAGACTGCATACTGCTGGCACATTAAGAGGCGGTAAGCGCTTATGGGCTTTAGCGGAAACAGGTAAATTTGGTGAGGTTTGCAAGGATGATGGAGTTGGTGGTTTCTTATTATTATCCACCTCTTGCGACAAGACCTTGGCTACCACAGCTAGGTTTACAACTGTTAGGGTGGTTTGTAACAATACATTAACCATGGCTCATAGTGATGCTAAGACATTAGTTTCAGTACCGCATAGCACAGTTTTTGACCATGAAAAGGTTAAAGACCAATTAGGTAAGGCATCTGAATCTTTTGGCTCATTTATGGAAATGGCTAAACATTTACAAAAGCAACAAATGCGCTCATTAGAAGCAGATATGTTTATCAAAAAACTTATTGAGCCATTAAACCAAGTTAAAAAAGAAGAATATGAACTTGGTAAGAACCGCACATACCAAGCTATTTGGAATCTATTTGAAGGCGGTGCAAAAGGTTCAGAATTGGTTGGACATACCAAATGGGCTATGCTTAATGCGGTAACTGAGTATTATGACCACCATTTCCCTAGCAGAACTACAGATAGCCGATTAGATAAGGCATGGTACGGAGTTGGGGATAGAACCAAGCAAAGGGCGGTTGAGCTATTAGTCGCTTGACTTGACATATATTAGTGGTATATTAACTCCATATATTACATATGGAGTTTTTTATGACTGAGAAAAAAGTAGGTTCAGCAACAAAGGTAAAAAACCTTTTTAAAGAAGCAACAGCACCATTAACAATTTCAGATATTAGAGTTGCCTATCCTGAATTAAAGCCAAATGAAATTTCAATGGCTTTATGTTATTTGTTAAACCAAAAATATTTAACAAGAGAATCCATTGAGAACAAAATAAAAGGCGGTAGAAAAAATGTCTTTTCTTATACCTATCATCCTAATAAAGCAGAGGTAGTTAATGAACAATAAGATTGAGCAATTATCGGTTGATGTATTAATCCCTTATTCAAACAATGCTAGGACACACTCTGATGACCAAGTAACTCAGATTGCAAGCTCTATTAAAGAATTTGGTTTTAATAATCCTATCCTAGTGGATAAACACAATGGAGTAATTGCAGGTCATGGTCGCTTAATGGCGGCTAAAAAGCTAGGCTTAAATGAAGTGCCATGTATTAGATTGGAACATTTAAGTGATGCACAAAGGAAAGCATTTATCCTAGCTGATAACAAAATTGCTTTAAATTCAGGTTGGGATTATGACTTATTAAAAGTTGAGGTTGAAGGCTTATCAGATAGCGACTTTAGGCTTGAGCTATTAGGTTTTGATGTAAATGAACTTAATACCATATTAGGCATTGAAGATGAAATTAAAGAAGATAAAGAAGTAACTGATGATGGCAACCGCAATCTATTATTGGTTGAATTTGATAATGAGATTGAATTGGAAAACTTATTTAATGAAATGCAGGAAAGAGGCTTTAATTGCAAAATTATGAACTAACCCTACAATCCCCTGTTGCAACTTCATTTAGGGCAACCAAAGCGGCTAATAGTTTAGATATTGACCAAGAAAAGAAGTCCAGCCATCACTTTAAAGTCCAAGCGGATTTAGATACTAAATACAATATTGGCTTAATTGTTGGTGCTTCAGGTTCAGGTAAAACTACATTGGCTAGGCATATATTTGGTGATAAGGCATTTGAAACATTATTAGATGATTCAAAACCTGTTATTGACCAATTTCCTGACAATATGGGTTATGATGATTGTGCAGGGCTTCTTGCAGGGGTAGGTCTTACTTCTGTTCCATGCTGGATAAGACCAGCTTACACACTTTCCAATGGTCAAAAAGCAAGGGCTGAATGTGCCTTACAAATGGCTAAACATGGTGAGGAAGTAACTGTAATAGATGAATGGACTTCTGTTGTGGATAGAACAGTTGCCAAGGTAATGAGCCATTGTATTAGTAAACACGCTAGGAAAAGCAATAAGCGGATAGTGCTATTGGCTTGCCATTACGATATTATTGAATGGCTTAACCCTGATTGGATTATTGATTGCAATAAGCAGGAATATATAAATCGGAGGTTACTTTGTCCTGAATTCAAACGAGAAGAACAGCTTAGATTTGAAATCAAGCAAACTGACAAACGCTCTTGGAACTACTTTAGCCGATATCATTATTTAAGTGAAAAGCTGGCAGGTGGCTTTAATCTATTTTATGGCTTATATGACCAAGGTAAAGAGATTGGCTTCCTTGTCTTTAGTAATTATGTGCCACATAGAGATAAGTCCCAGCCAATGATGATGCACTTTAACCGCTTAGTCATACACCCCGATTATTGTGGCTTTGGCATAGGTGTTCATTTCCTTAATGAATGCTCAAAGATTGTTAAAGCTAATGGTTATGATGTATTAGGTAAGTTTAGCTCCACCCCTGTTTACCATTCACTTATTAAGAATAAGCATTGGAAGCTAATAGCAGTCCAAAGGCAAACTAAAGCACAGGTAAGCAAAAGCAGTAAGTTTACTAGGCTACATAATAAAAGCGGTGGTGGCTTTAGATTAGATGTTAAAACCTATTCATTTAGATATGTCGGATAACTGTCCTAACTGTGCCAAGCAAGGTGGCATATATGATATGAAATGCCCCAATTGTAGGCATAGGATATTAATGTCAGAGCCATGCAAACTATTACGCAAACAAATAGCGGATAGTATTATTAAATATGGACAGGTAGCTGAATGGAGAACAACTCCTAATTGTGGTTGCCAAGGTGAGTGCAAAAGGTTAAGGAATATGAGATTAGCAAAGGCAAACTAATGATTGAGCAATGGGATAGAGAAACCAAAACAAATAAGAGTTTCTGTAATTGGTGCAGACGATGGATGCCTAAACAAACAGGCAGACAAATTGTAAGTAAGGATAAACTAACATTTAAGTGGAAGTGTAAAGCGTGCTTGGAAAACAATTAAGACCTAAGAGTATTTGTAAGCACCCTGCTTGCGGTAAGCTTATAGATAAAGCTGGCTATTGTGATAAGCACCAAGCAGTCCAAGACCAATATGAAGCACAAAGAAGAAATAATAGAAGCCATAACTTCTCTAAGATGTATGGTTGGGAATGGCGCAAGGTAAGGAACAACTTTATAAAAGCTAATCCATTATGCGTTATATGCTTTGCTAAAGGACTAATAGTGCCAGCCAATGTTGTAGACCATATAAAGCCCCATAGAGGCGATAAGAATCTTTTTTGGGATGAAGATAACTATCAATCTCTATGTAAGCCATGCCATGATGCTAAAACAGCTAAAGAGGATGGTGGCTTTGGGAACAGACGACTAGAGGGGGGATGACTAAAGTGAATATGAACTAAGGCAAAAG
>ERZ869921.236-NODE-236-length-37384-cov-47.311340_pt1 | contig 37384 bp, 44 predicted proteins | sample MGYA00579310_ERZ869921 | MGnify/ENA primary metagenome ERZ869921 (study PRJEB32216, sample SAMN09231816) | wastewater metagenome | place: USA: Maryland | collected 2016-06-21 | study: EMG produced TPA metagenomics assembly of the PRJNA472060 data set (Reclaimed... | reverse complement strand
CTTCCGATCTGGTAATTCGAACCCCGTTTGGTGTGTAGGTAGTGGAGGTGCGGCATAGTGAACTGGGACAACTATGACGACGTGACGGTGCAGTTTCAACTGGCCGGACTGGTGGTTGACAGCCTCGAAGTGGGGCGGATGGTGCGCTGTAAAGTGGAGGGCGACCGCGAGAAACGCGGGTGGTACAACCTGCACGAGCTGAGGCTGGACGACGGCGGTACCGTTCTGGTGGGCGCATTCGGTGTCTGGCGTGGTGCTGAGAGCAACACGCAAAAGATTGACTTGGCTGCCTGGCTCAAAGGGCAAAAGCGCAACCCGCTGACCGACGAGCAGCGTGCTGCCATGAAGGCGGTGCAAGACGAGGACCGCAAAAAGGCCGATCGCATCCGCAAAGCCAGCGCCGCAAAGGCTGCACTCAAGGCGCAGCACGCCTGGACCATGATGCTGCGCGAAGGCGACAGTCCCTACCTCAAGCGCAAAGGCATCCAGGCACACGGCGTGCGGTTTTCACGCAACAGCAAAGAGGTCATCATCCCTTTGCTGGACACCAGCGCGAGGATCCATGGCCTGCAGCGCATCTACCCCGACAAAAGCAAGGGCCGCGACAAGGATTTTTGGCCCGCAGGCCTCGCCAAGCAGGGGCATTTTTTCCAAATGGGGCCGCAGCCGACCAGCGTTTTGTTGGTGGTTGAGGGCTACGCCACTGGGGCCTCTGTGTTTGAGGCGTCGGGCTGGCCTACCTTTGTAGCATGGGACGCCGGCAACCTGCAGCCGGTAGTTGTCGCGTTGGCCAAGCGCTACAAGGGCGTGCGCATTCTTGTCTGTGCTGATGACGACTACCTCACCGAAGGCAACCCCGGCATCAGCAAGGCAGCAGCCGCTGCGCTGGCCGTGGATGGTGCGTGGGTTGCTCCTGTTTTTGCAGCAGATCGAGCGGGCAAGAAGATCACCGACTTCAACGACTTGCACCTGGCCGAGGGCCTGCACCAGGTGCGCGCCCAGATCGAGGCCAAGCTTCGGCAATTGGGTTGGGATGTGGCTAGCGTAGCTGCTGCGCCGCGCCAGCCGCAGGGGGAGGGGGGCGCAGAAAACGACAACCTGCAGGCCATCGAAACCGCTGAGGAATTGTTTGACCGCTACAGCCTGGTCTACGAAATGCCTGATGCCGTGTTTGATGGTGCCGAGCACAAGTTAGTGCCAATGGCAGGCGCACGCAACATCAGTAGCCGCTCCATGTTCAAGCTGTGGATTGAAAGCCCCATGAAAAAAATTGCCCGTAGCCGCGAAGTAGGCTTTGACCCCAGCGAACGCGACGCCACCGTCAAGTGCAACCTCTGGGGTGGCTGGCCCACCCAGCCGAAAGATGGCGACAGCGACACCCTGCGCGAGCTCCTGTGGCACCTGTGCAGCGGCGAGCCCAACGTGCAAGAGGTCTACAACTGGGTGCTCAAGTGGTTGGCCTACCCGATCCAATACCCCGGCGCGAAGATGAAAACCGCATTGGTGTTCCATGGCCCGCAGGGCGTCGGCAAAAACATCTTCTTTGAAGCCATCATGGCCATGTACGGCGAATATGGCCGCATCATCGACCAGGCGGCGGTTGAGGACAAATTTAACGACTGGGCCAGCCGCAAGTTATTCCTTATTGCCGATGAAGTGGTCGCTCGTGCCGAGCTCTGGCACACCAAGAACAAGCTCAAGGGCATCATCACCGGCGAGTGGATCCGCATCAACCCCAAAAACATGGGGGCCTACGACGAGCGCAACCACGTCAACATGGTGTTCTTGTCAAACGAGACCAAGCCCGTGGTGCTTGAAGACGACGACCGTCGCTATGCGGTGGTGTGGACCCCACCAAAGCTAGACCCCGCGTTTTATGAAACCGTGCGTCTGGAGATCGAATCCGGAGGCATAGAGGCTCTTCACCACTTTCTCAAGACCCTGCCGCTGGGCGACTTCAAGCCCTGGACGGCTCCACCCATGACCGAGAGCAAGAAAGCTCTCACCGAGGCCAGTCGCGACAGCTCTGGTGTGTTTTGGCGGGAATATATCGAGCGGCGTCTGCCGCTGCCGCTGGCACCATTCCGGGGTGAGGACTTCTTTGAGGCCTACCGCCACTGGTGCCACAAGGTCAATGCAAAGGCACCGAGCATGAACACATTTGTCTGCGAAGCCGCCAAGCGCCCGGGCGTGACCAAGGTCCGTAAGCGCCACTACACCAGCTCCAATCCTGACAGCGTTGCAGATATGCAAAGCACCATCCTATTCCCACCTGGTATTGCCGTCGACATGGAGAAGCGTGAGCTCTCCGACGCTCTGGACGGCTTCAAGGAATCCGTCCGCATCTGGAAAAACGCCGACCGCCCGTATGCCGAGGGTGCGCCATGACCAAAATCCCCCGATTCTGTGCAGGGTGTGCAGGTCTGCACGCACACCCTGCACACCCACCCTGCACACCACTAGGCCGCATGAATGCTAGGTTTTTTGTGTCTGTGCAGGGTGTGCATGACTTTCCCACGCGGGCGTGTACGCCTTCGCACTCACGCCCCCACAGCGCACCGACCAAGAGCCACCACGACACCCCACGCGCGCACGTGATTTATACCTACACACCCTGCACAGTAGTAGAAAAGCGAGGAAGCATGCGGCCTAGCGGTGTGCAGGGTGGGTGTGCAGGACCGGCACAAAACCATGCACACCCTGCACAAGGGTACTTTTTAAAGGCCAAAGCATGAAAATCTCCATGGAATTCACCGGCCTGGACAAAGTGCAAAAGCAACTGGCCAAACTCAGCGGCCCAGAAGCCAAAGCCGCCTACGCCAAAGCCATCAACGACACCGCCTTTGAAGTGCGCCGCAAGATGCAGGCCGAAATGTCTGCCGTGTTTGACCGGCCCACGCCCTACATCCTGCGCTCGGTGCAGTTCAAAAGCGCCACACCTGATCTGCTCGAGACCAACGTCCAGCCCACCTACTACGGCGGCAAAGGCGTGGATCCGCAAAAAATCCTAGCCACCGAGGCCGAGGGCGGCAGCCGCAAAGACAAGCGCTCTGAGGCAGCCCTGCGCCGCGTCGGCATCTTGCCTGGTGGCTACCAGACCGCCATCCCATCCGACCCATACCCCGGCAGCGCGGACGCCTTTGGCAACCTCAAAGGCGGCTTTTTAGTGCAGCTCATCGCATACTTTCAGGCCTTTGGAGAGCAGGGCTTTAAAGCTAACGCGACGGAAAAGACCATTAAGAAATTGCAAAACAAGCAGGGCATTGGGTCGATTGCGGCCAAGAAGGTCTACCAAACCACCTTGGGCGTTCGCTACTTTGTTTCCTACGGCAAGCTGCGAGGCAATCGATCCAGCCATCTGGAGCCCGGGATATGGGCCTCAAAGGGCACCCACGGCGCAGACGTGCGCCCCGTGCTTCTGTTCGTCAAGGCCGGCCGCTACAAGGTGCGCCTCGACCTCAAAAGCGTCGCCCAAAAGGCTGGCGGCACCGACTACCTGGCCACACGCCTGCGCTACCGCATCCGGCAGGCTGCAGGAGAGTAGATCGCACCATGACCGCACCCACCCCCTCAGTTCTGACCAAAACCGCCTTTGCGGCCCATTTGGGCGTTGCCAAAAGCTATGTCTCCAAGCTCGGCAGCACCGGCCGCTTGGTGCTCACCAGCGACGGCCTGGTCGACGTGGCCGAAAGCCTGGCCAAGATCAAAAGCACCAACGGTGCCCCCGAGCGCAGTCCTGACATCATGGTGCCAGCCCAGTTTGCGGATCAACGGGACCGTGGCGACCGTCTGCGCAACGAGTTGCTGGAAATGGAAGTCGGTGAGCGCCGCGGCAGCCTGTTGCGTGCCGACGATGTGCGCGCATTCGTCGTCAGCGCTGGCACCACTCTGCGTGGCCGCCTCGAGGCGCTGCCAGACCAGCTGGGCCCGCAGCTCGCCGCGATCAGTGACGAGCAGCAAGTGCGCAACCTGTTGGCGTCCGAAGTAGAAGTGGTGCTGCAGGAGCTGGCACACCAGTTTGGAAAATTTGCGCTGGAGGCTGCAACGTAATGGGCGCTCGCGACCTCCCGCAAGACTTCCAAAGCGCCGATCGCTACCTCGGTGAGGCTCTGGCCCGTGCTCTGGCCCCCCGCAAGCCCCTCAAGGTCAGCCAGTGGGCCGACCTGCACCGCCGCCTGTCCAGCAAAGGCAGCGCCATGGGCAACACCGCCTGGCGCACTGACCGCAACCCCCCGCTGCGCGAACCCATGGACGCCATGAGTGCACGCGATGGCGCGCGTGATGTGGCCCTTAAATTCCCCATCCAGTTTGGCAAAACCGAAGTCGCGATCAACGCCTTGGGCTACACCATGGAGCACCACCCCGGCCCGGTCATGGTCTGCCTGCCGGGCGAAGTATCCATGCAAAAGTGGGTTGCGCAAAAGCTAAACCCCATGCTCGAAGAAACCCCCGTTGTGCGCGAGCTCTTGAGCAGCACCAATAGCCGCGACGGTGCCAACCGCCGCGAGTTCAAAGACTTCGCCGGCGGACAGCTCTACATCGAACACGCGGGCAGCCCCCAGCGCCTCAAGTCCACCACCGTGCGCACCCTCATCGTGGATGAGGTCGATGAGTTCTCCGCATCCCTTACCGGCGGTGACGACCCGCTTGAGATGCTCGAGGGCCGCACCAGCGCATTCCCCGGCACCTACAAGCGCCTCTACATCAGCACCCCCGGCCTCAAGGGCGTCAGCCGCATCGACTACCTCTGGGAAAAGTCCGACCAGCGCCGCTTCCATGTGCCGTGCCCCCACTGCGGCCACGCGCAGGCCCTGCAATGGAGCGGCCTGCACTGGTCCCCCGGTGGCCATGGCGTGCACTACGTCTGCAGCGAGTGCGGCGCAGTCATTGATGAGCACCACAAGACCGCCATGATCACCGCCGGCCAGTGGGTGCCCGAGAACCCCGGCGCCAAGGTGCGCGGCTACCACATCAACTGCCTCTACTACCAGATTGGCCTCGGCCCCCGCTGGGCCGACCTGGTCGCCAAGTGGCTGGAAGTGCAGAACGACCCCGCCAAGCTAAAAACCTTTGTCAACGACCGCCTGGCCGAAACGTGGGAAGACCCCACCATGCGCGCCGTCAAGCACAACGCCATTGCCGACCGCGCCGTGGCCTACGCCCTGCGCACCGCTCCCGCTGGCGTGCTGGTTGTCACCGCTGGCGTCGATACGCAAGACAACCGCCTCGCCGTGCACATCAAAGGCTGGGGCCGCAACCTCGCTTTCTGGACCATCGACTATGTCGAGCTCACCGGCGATCCGGCAGAGGATGCCGTCTGGACCAGCCTCACCCAGCTGCTCAATACCCCCATCCTTGCAGAGTGCGGCGCCACCCTGCGCGTGGAGGCTGTCGCTATAGACGCAGGTGGCCACCGCACCGAGGCCGTCAAAGACTACGTGCGCCAGCGCCGCGTGCGCCGCCCCATGGCTATCTTTGGCGCTGTGCCCAACAACGCCCCCGTGCTCTCCAAAGGCAAGATGATGGACGTCGACTGGAAAGGCCGCTCAGACAAAAAGGGCGTCATGGTCTACCACGTCGGCACCGTTGGTATCAAGCACTGGCTATTCAGCCGCCTGTCAACAGATGCCGACAAGCCCGCAGAAGACCGGCTCTGCCACTACAGCGCAGAGCTGGAGACCACGTTTTTCCAAGGTCTGGCCTCTGAGACCTACAACCCCGCCAAAAACCGCTTTGAGAAAAAACGCGGCGCCCGCAACGAGCCGCTGGACACTGGCGTCTACGCCTTCGCCGCCGCCCACCACCCCGAGCTGCGCCTGCACCGCTACACCCGCGCCGACTGGGACAAGCTCGAGGCCATGCTCCAAGTGCGCGGCGCTCAGAGCCACCATGTTCCTGACGACGGGGAAATGGCTGGCCAGACAAACGCCCCGACAAGCCCCGCGCCAGAGTCACCCGCACCAACTCAACGCCCAGGCCCGCGCCGCATTGGTCGCATCGGGGGCTTCAAGTGACCCATAAAGCCCGCCAACCCAAACCCGCACCCAAGGAGATCCACGACATGATCCGTGACCTGGTCAAAATGGTTGAACACGAACTCGGCACCAGCCTGCCGGCCGACGCCTGCCACCGCCTCGAGGCGTCACTTTGCCGCAGCTACGGCGGCGAGCGCATGTATATCCCCAAACTCCCAAAACTGGTCCACCAGGTGCGCATCGCCGCGCTCGGCACCGGCAGCGCCAGCGGATCGTTGGCCGGCAGCATGGGCCTAAGCGTGCGGCAGGTGCGGCGCATCGTGCGCGGGCGCTAGAGCAGGGCGCGGACACTTTTTGCCTTAACACCCCGGCATTGCACTGGCACTCTTGGCTCACCATGGCAGACATACCCGACTACGAGCCCGCCTCCCTGCGCGACGGCGACACCTGGCGCTGGACGCGCAACCTGGCCGACTACCCGGCCGGCACGTGGACGCTCAAATACCGCTTCAAACACGCCACGCTGGCCACCGGCTTTGAAATCGTCGCCACCAACGTGGCCACCGTGCACACCGTCAACGTCGCTGCAGCCACCACTGCAGGCTACACCGCAGGCGCATACACCTGGGTGGCCTGGGTAGAGGGCGGCAGCGTGGAGGTTTACACCATAGGGCAGGGCAGCATGACCGTGCTGCCCGACTACCGCAATAGCACCGTCACCGACGCGCTGGACGACCGCACCCACGCCCGCAAGATGCTCACCGCCATAGAGGCTTGGCTTGAAAGCCGCGACCCCGGCGTCGCTGAGTACGAAATTGCCGGGCGGCGCATGAAATATATCCCCACCGCCGAGCTGGTCAAGCTCCACAGCCGCTACACCACCATGCTCGCCGCAGAGACCAATGCCGCCAAAGTGGCGCAAGGCCTGGGCGGCGGTCGCAAAATCCAATTCCGCATTTAAGGGCACCAGACTATGGGCATGTTCACCGACTGGCTGCGCAAATACACGGGCGCTGCCCCTAAAAAGCGCGATGCTTACGCCGCCACCTACGGCAATGGCGGCGGCAATGGTGCAGGCTTTGCCGGCGCAGCCGTCAATCGCCTCACCGCCAGCATGGCCAGCTGGTCCGGCAGTGTCAACATGGACCTCGACGGCGGCGGCATCAGCATCCTGCGCGCCCGCGCCCGCCAACTCGCCCAAGGCAACGAACACGGCAAGCGCTTTCTCAGCATGGCCGCCACCAACATCGTTGGCCGCAGTGGCCCCATGTTGCAAGTCCGCGCCATGCAAGCCCAGCGCGACCCCAACAAAAAGCCCGCCCTTGACAAAGCCGCCAACGACGCCATCGAGGTCCACTGGGCTCGCTGGTGCAAAAAAGCCGATATCACCGGCAAAATGACCTTCGCCCACCTGCTGCGCGTCGCCGTCAAGGCTATGGCCCGCGATGGCGAGGCCCTTATCCGCATCGTGCGCGATCGCGGCCTGCCCTACGGCATGGCCCTGCAGCTCTTGGAGGCCGACCGCCTCGACCATGAGCTCAACATGGTCCTAAAAAACAGATCCATCCGCCAGGGCGTCGAGATCGATAGCCGCGGCAAACCCGTCGCCTACTGGATCCGCACCAAACACCCGGGCGAGCAATACGGTGCCGCCCGCAGCGATATGGAGCGCATCCCTGCGGGTGACATCATCCACCTCTTCCTGCAAGAGCGCCCTGAGCAGGTGCGCGGTTACACCTGGTTTCACGCCATCATCCTGCGCGCAACGCAACTAGGCGGTTTCAACGACGCAGCCGTCCTGGCTGCGCGCATAGGCGCCAGCAAGATTGCCGCTCTGGAGCGCACCGAAGAGGCCCCCGACCTCACCGCCACCATGGCCGATGGCAATGCCCCCACAGGCGGCATCAGCATGAATGTCGAAGCCGGTGAGATGTTCGAGCTTCCTGCAGGTTACAAGCTCAACAGCTGGAACCCCGACTACCCGCACCAAAACTACGAGAGCTTCAGCAAAACCGCGCTCGAAGGCATCAGCGCTGGCCTTGACGTTGCAAACCACAATCTCACCGGCAACATGTCCGGCGTCAACTATTCCAGCGCGCGTATTGCCGAGCTTTCTGAGCGCGAAGTCTGGATGATTCTGCAGGACGCGACTATTTTTCAGGCGGTCGAGCCCGTGTATCAGGACTGGCTCGCCATCAGCCTGCTGCGCGGCGACATCACTTTTGAGATCAGCGGCAAAAGCCTGCCCGCTGACAAGCTGGCCAAGTTCGCCAACGCCAGCCGTTTCCAGGGTCGTCGCTGGCGCTGGGTGGACCCCGGCAAAGAGCTGGAAGCATTCGCCAAGGCCGTCGAGCTCGGCGTCACCAGCCGCACCCGCATTGCGGCAGAGCAGGGCGATGATTTGGAAGACGTGCTTGACGAGCTCGAGCAAGAGCAAGAGCTGATGAAAGCCAAGGGCCTAAACCCCACGCCCAACCAGCCGCCCGCCGCTGCCCCCGCGCCTGATCCGGCGCAGGCCCCTGAAGTCTTGGCCGCCAAAGCCATGGCAGACGGCAATGTGCGCGCCGCCGAGGCCACAGCACGCGCCCGCGCTGCAGAGCCCCCCGTGCCAGCTGTCGCCCCGGTCATACACATCAACACCACTTTGCCAGAGCAGCGGCACGAGATCCATAACCACCTGCCAGAGCAGAGCGTCACGGTAGAGGCGACTATGCCCGAGCCGCATGTGACCGTCGAAGCCATCATGCCCGAGCAGCGCTCTGCAGATGCCCCGGCCATCACCGTCATCAACCAGGTGCAACCCGCAGATGTAGTGGTTAACAACAACCACCCCAAGCGCGCCGTGCAGACTGTCGTGCGCAATGCCGCCGACGAAATAACCTCTACGGTCACGACATACGAGTAAGTCCCCATGGCAAACCGCTACTCCATAGGCTCTGGCCTGGCATCAGACGTCACCAAGTGGGATGGTGGCACCACAGTGCCCGTTACGGGCGATCGGGTTTTAATTTGTGCTGGGCACACCATCGAACTGGATGCCGCATACGAGTGGGGCGACGACTCTACAAGCACAATCACAATCAACTCAGTAAGCACCACGCGCGGCATCACGCTGCGCGGCAAGTTGTCGCACAGCCGATCAGCGAATTCATCACTGACATGCAAAGGCGGTTTTCAGATTGACTCGGGTGGTGAGCATGACATGGGCACCGTTGCATCGCCCATCCCGCAGGGCGTAACCGCAACCATCTACGTCAATAAGTCGGCATCCCCAGCTGTGGGCAAATATATGTATGAGTGCCTGACAGGTGGGAAATTTACCTATGTCGGGGTCTACCGCAAGCGGCACACCACGATGACTGCACCAGCCAGCGCAGCCGCCACCACAATCTACGTGGATGACGCTACCGGCTGGCAGATTGGAGATTCGCTGTGCATCACATCAGACGACACAGGCACCGCGCAAATCGTGGCAATTGGCGGGAGCTACACGCCGGGTTCACTAACCGTGCCTTTGGCTGCGGGCTTGACCACTGCCAAGCGCTCGGGCATTGCGGTTGGCAACACCACATCCAACGTTTTAATAACCAGTCAGGCCAGCGCCACACGCGGCGGCTGGGGGGCAGTAACATCATCCACCGAAGCGGCAAACACCCGCGAGATTCGCAATGTGGCGTTCCAAGATTTAACGGGCGGGTTTCCGTATAACTCTGGCCCGACATTTCGTTGCACGGACAATTATGGGTCAACCCGGTACATAAACCCATACACCTCGCTCGATAGCTTGGTTTTTGGCAATACGACCGCAGCAGCCGCATTGTTTTCAACGGCCGTTGGCGGCAACATCCCGTACACCAGCAACATAAATTTTACAAACTGTTGTCTGGCTCAATTGAGTGCGGCAGCCGGGTCGAACCCAGCATATATCGGCAGCATGACAACGATGACGGACTGCTTGTTTAGCAACGTAACACCATTTTTAAACAGTGATTACCTCGGTCAATTATCGGGCTGCAAAATTGTAGTTGGTAACGCCGGATCCGCTCCGCTAGGCGCAGGCGCCGGAAACAACGCGACCATCACAAATTGCCGGGTTAGCGGCGTTGCTTATGCGCACATTCAATATTCATCGCTCAACGTGCAACGGCTGCAGTTTGTGGGGTGTGATTTTGGTGCCGCACTTCCGACAACGGCAGGGCTTGGAGGCTTCAATCTTTCGATTGCGCCTGCTCTGTTGCAAAACACATTGACCAACTGCGCGTTTGGTTCGTTCCCGGTCATCACTACCTCGTCGCAAGCGCGAATGACCACGGACAGCTATATCAAAGTCATCAATAAAAATAGCGACACCACAGCACAAGAGGACTATCGCTACAACTACTCCGCAGTGCGCAGCAATTCCCAAGTCAAACGATCCACATCATCGCTTTCGATGCAGCCTATAACGGTTGGTCTTGCTGCAACACGTAACCAAGAGATTTTTTGTGCCAACGGTGCTACCCTGCGAGTCATTGGGTACATCAAATCCGACGCCAATTTCTACAACGGCGGTGGCAGCGGCTGGTATGCGCCATCTGTTGACATTTCGGGCCTTGGTGTAACCACCGGCACGGTCAATGGTGCATCTGGCGTAGCGCCCACATTCTCAGGCACAACAAGTGCAACCTGGGAGAAATACGACATTGCGGTAACGAACACATCGGGTGCAGACGGGTATTTCACCTTGACCTACACGGTTAACCCGCGTGCAGTGACTACCGGCATTGTGTATTTTGATGGGGTAACAGAGGCTCCATTTGTTACGCGGGCAAGACACTACGGGTTTGTGTTTGATGAGGCCAACCCTGCGCGCACGGTCAATGCCGTAGTGAGTGCGAGTGAGGCCACGGCAAGTGCCTACACAGGCATCACGGTGACCTGGGCTACATCAGCAATTGTGCTCACCGCCGACACGACGCTGCAGTACCTGTACGACTACACACAGTATCAGGGTTGCCAACCCGCGAACCAGCCATATGCAGCCGCCTTAATCGGCGTTGGTCTTGCTGGGTCGCCGTCGCTTTTTGCAGCAGGCAACATCACTACAACAGGCTACACGCTAAATGGCGGTGGCGTGTTGGCAATGGGTAGCTACACGCTGACCGCCAGCCTGCCGTGGGCGTACACCTACACGGGCGGCACGTTTAGCCAAGCCACCACAGTGCCCACGTTTAATGGCGGGCAGCTCAATCTCGGCGCTTCAGGCACTTACACCTTTGTCATGGCAGGGTCCACTATCGTGAGCATGACGCCTGCAGCGCCTGGCACTTACGCAATGGGTGCCGCCAGCTTCACAGGCACGGTGGACTTGCGCAATGCTGCCGCGCATGCCATCACCGTGCAGCTACCGGCTGGCACGAGCTACACCACAGCCAGCAACTCGGGCGGCGCAATCACGGTTAGTCTTCCAGCCACATTCCAGAGCGTCACAGTCAACGGTTTAGTGGTGGGCTCCCGCGTCCAGATTTATGACCTAACCAGTAGCGCCGAGCTGGCAAATGCTGTTGCGGGTGCGACCACCTATACATGGACGGACAGCGTAGCAGCCAGCGCATCGCGGGCCATCCGGCTGCGGGTGGCGCATGTGGCGGGGGCGATGGCAAAAAACTTTATTGAAGCCAACATTGGCACGTGCGGCACTGGCACGGGCGATGCTGCTATCAGCTACCTTGCCAGCCAGTCGGCAGATGCAACCTACAACACCAATGCCATTGACGGTAGCACCGTTACCGGTATCACCATTGCGCCAAGCCCGGCGCGGGTGTCAATCAACATCGCGGGCGGCTCTGTCACCTGGCCCAAGATATACGCCTACCAAGTCTATTGGCTCGCCACTGCCACCGGCATCGCAGACGAAGCCGCATTTATTACCGCGCCCGACACGGCCAATTACTTGCTGGCCAATTTCTCCATACGTAACACCAACGCAGCGCCCCTTACCATTACTGGCGGCTATGGCCGTGACGCCGCCACCGGCCTGGTGAAAGACTGCATAGACACCGCAGGCAGCACCGGCAACATTTTCCCCATGCCAGATCACGCCATACCGTACAGCTCGGGCTCTGGCCTCACGGCGGGGCAAGATGCCAGCCTCGCAGCGGTCGCCAGCACTGTGGCTGGCATCGCTGGCGGTGGTACGGTAGTCAGCGCGGACGTCAAGAAAATGAACGGTGCCACCGTACTGGGCAACGGCACCACTGGCAACCTGTGGCGGGGTTAATGTGTCCGCATTTTCGGGGGCATCTTTCGACACCGGCGCACTAAGCGCCAGCGCCTTTGCCTTTGACGCCGTTCAAACAGAAACCGCAACGGGTGGCCGCGTTCAACACAGTCCGCATTGGCATTGGCAGCCCGGGCTCACGCCAGAGCAATTGCGTGTAGAGCGCCGTCGCCGCGAAGAAATAATTTTTTTAAGCGGACATTTTTTGCCTTAACTAAACGCGCACACATGGGCATTCTTGCCCCATGTACCAACGCACTGCCACCATCGCCCACCGCGCAGCCAAGGACAGCACATCCACAGACGGCACGGTCGAAATCGCCATCAGCTCCGAGGCCCCTTACGAGCGCTGGTTCGGCATCGAAGTGCTGCGCCATACAGCAGACGCCGTTGACATGACCCGCCTGGGCGATGGTCGCCACCCCTTGCTACTCAACCACAACACCGACGCGCAGATCGGCGTCGTAAAAAGCGTGCGGATTGATGGCGACAAGGTGCTGCGCGGCGCAGTTCAATTCAGCCGCAGCGCACTGGGCCAAGAGATCAAACAAGACGTAGAAGACGACATCCGCACCCACGTGTCGGTCGGCTACTTCATTGAAGACATTGAAGAGGTGAAAACCGCAGCGGACGGTACTGAAACCGTAGTGCGCAAGTTCACCGGCGAAGAATTCGAGCGCGAAATGCGCACCCAACACGGCGAGGCCTATGCCCGCAGCGGCCAGGCGGCTGCGCGGGCTGCAGGCGAGGCGCCGCCCACGTTTGTGGTTACCCGATGGACGCCATTTGAGGCATCCGTCGTCCCGGTTCCTGCAGACGTGACCGTCGGAGTAGGCAGATCGGCTGGCGTCGATAGCACACCCGCAACCGCAGCCAAAACTGCACCCGCACCCGTAACCCCATCCATTCAAGTTCTGGAGACCCGCAAAATGTCCGACATCAAGACCCCCGCCGAGCTCGAAATCGAGCGCCGCGACGCCATCGCATCCCTGGCCGAGCAATACGCCAAATACCTCGACCCACAAGACGGCCCCAAGGCCGTGCGTGATGGCCGTACCACGCCCGCCCAGTTTATTGAATTCATCATGCAGCGCATGGTGGCCAAGCACACCGACACCAGCCAGTTGCATATCGGCATGTCTACCGGCGAAGCCAAACGCTACAGCTTTGGCCGCGCTCTGGTAGCCAGCCTCACCAACGACTGGAAAAACGCCGGGCTGGAACTGGAATGTTCCCGCGCTGTGGAAAAAATCATGGGCCGCGCCCCTGAAGGTTTCTACGTTCCCTTTGAGGCCATGAGCCGTGACTTCAACGTTGGCACCGGCTCAGAAGCCGGCAACCTGGTCTCCACCAATCTGCGCACCGATATGTACGTCGACGCCCTGCGCAACGCGCAAGTGTTCGGCAAGCTCGGTGTCACCTACCTGGCCGGACTGTCTGGCAACGTAGACTTGCCACGCAAGTCCACCGCCGGCACGCTGGGCATGGTGACTGAAATTGGCTCTGCGTCTGAGACCAACCCCAACACCGTCAAGGCCACGCTCAGCCCGAAACGTGTGTCCGCGTTCACCGAGGTGTCCAAGCAAGCCCTTATCCAAAGCGGCATTGCGCTGGAAGGCATGATCCGCGACGATCTGGTCACCGGGGCCGCTGTGCTGCTCGAAAATCAGTTCATCAACGGTGCGGGCACCGGCGCTGAAATTCAGGGCCTGCGCAACGTCTCGGGCATTGGCACCGTCGTCGGCGGCGCCAACGGCCTGGCACCAGCCTGGAGCCACATTGTGGATCTTGAATCGGCCTGCGCGAACGCTAACGCCGAGCCAGACCGGTTCAGTGGCTACCTGGTCAACACCAAGACGCGCGGCAAGTACAAGCAAACCCAGTTTGCCACCAACCTGCCATTCATCTGGCAAAACGGCGACACGCCGCTCAACGGCTACCGCGCGGCCATCACCAACAACGTACCAGCCAACCTGACCAAAGGCACCAGCACCACCATCTGCTCGTCCGCCCTGTTCGGCTCTGACTGGTCCATGGCCGTGATCGGATTGTTCGGTGCGCCTGATGTTACGGTAGACCCGTACACCAAGGCCGATAGCGGCCAAGTGAAGATCACGCTCAACCAGTTTGCCGACATGAAGCTGCGCCAGCCTGCGTGCATCTCCAAGATTGACGACCTCTTGAGCTGAAGTCTTAGCTGATGAAAAAGGCCCCACCAGCCAGCAAAGCCCGGGCCCCGGCGCAGCAACCCTTGCCGCTACCGGAGCCCGCGCCCAGCTTCCCCTGGTGGGGTCACTTTCCACACTGACCCTCCCCACACCAAAACGCTTTACACATGACCTGGTCGCTGTCAAATTCCCAAGGTTTCGAGTCGGACAAGGTCCGCTTCGATGTGCTGCCCTACCTCTCCAAAGGCGGGCTCGACATCGGCTGCGGACCCAAGAAAGTCTGGCCCCACCTGCTGGGCCTCGATAGCGGCAAAGACACAGAGCTTTTTGGTGTGGCCATGAAGCCCGACATGGTGATCGGCAACGCCGCCCGGCTGGCCATATTCGCCACCGAGGCCATTGAAAACGTATTCAGCAGCCACCTGCTGGAGCACATTGAAGACTGGCAGGGCGCTCTGCGCGAGTGGTGGCGCTTGGTCAAACCCGGCGGCCACCTTAGCCTGTACCTGCCCCATGCCGACTTGTACCCCAACTGCGGCCAGCCCGGTGCTAACCCCGACCACAAACACGACTTCTGCCCAGAAGACATTGTGGACTTTTTCAAACTGGCAATGCCCGACTGGACGCTGCTGGTGAATGAGGTGCGTGATCAGGCAGACGAATACTCGTTTCTGCTGGTCCTGCGCAAAGAGGCACACGGCACCGGGCAGAACGACAGCTCAACCACACACCCATTAAAAACTGTCGGCCTGGTGCGCGTGGGCGCACATGGCGATGCCATCTGGGCCAGCAGCCCTTGCGCGATTCTGAAGGAGCAGGGCTACTTTGTCACAGCCTACGTCGCCAGCACTGGCGGCGAAATCCTCAAGCACGACCCCAACATTGATCGCCTAGTGGTACTGCCCGACGGCGTGTTGACGGACGACGAGCTACTCGCCTATTGGGCGCATGAGGCCGTCAAGCACGACAAGTGGGTCAACCTTATTGGCTCAGTAGAGCAGCGCCTGCTGTTCCACCCCAGCAGCAATGAGTTTTTCCTGAGCCACAAGCTGCGCCACACGTTTGCTGACAAAAACTACCTGGAGATGGTGCACGACTACGCCGATCTGCCCCACACCTTCCGGCAAAAGTACTACCCCACAGAGCAGGAAATGCTCTTTGCCCAAACCCTCAAGGCCAAGCTCCCCGGCGGCGCAAGCACACCGCTGGTGGTGCTCAACCCCTGCGGCAGCGGCCCCGCCAAAACATGGCCCCACGCGCAGCGCTTCATGGAGCTGTGCAACGCCGCAGGCGTCAACTGCGTGGTACTGGGCGACCTGCGCCTGCCGCTGGCAGAGGTAGAGCCCCACGGCATTGTGCTGGGCAAAGACCTGCCTGTGCGTGCGGCCCTGGCCTTTGCGCAGCTGGCCGATTGCGTGGTCGCCACCGAGAGCCTCATCGCCAATAGCGTAGCCATGGAGGCCATGCTCAAGGTGGTCATCTTGAGCCATAGCAGCAACGAGAATTTGACCAAGCACTGGGTCAACACCGCTGCGCTAGAGGCCCCGCAAGTCGCCTGCCACCCCTGCCACCGCGTGCATGGTGGTGACCTTACCTTTTGCGCCAAAGACACCAACACCGGGGCCAGCGCCTGCATGGCCAGCGCCACGGCAGACACGGTGGCCGCCTTTGTGCTGGAGCGCCTGGCACCGCTGCAAGACCCTTACGACCAGTACCGCAACTCCCTTTTGCTGGAGGTCGCGTAAGCGGGCAGCGCGATGGACTTCACCCAAGACCTTGCTGCCACCCTGGCCGATTTTGGCCAGGCCGTCACTGTGGGCGGGGTCAGTTGCAAAGCCATTTTTGACAATGGCGCGGCACTCGGTGCAGTGGGCCCTATTGGCATGGCCAGCACACAGCCCACGCTCACCCTGCGCACAGCAGACCTGCCCGCTTCGCCCGTGGGTTTGAATGCAGTGGTGGGTGCCACTACCTGGCTGGTGGCCACCCATGAGCCAGACGGCACCGGCATAAGCACCCTGCAGCTGGAGGCCAGCGCATGAGCCACATCAACACACTGGTCACCGCGCTGGTGACCGCCCTCAATACCCCCACGCCCGTGGCGGCCCAAATAGGCCGCGTGCGCTTGCGCCCGCTGGCCAAAGAGGCCGCCCAGGCGGTGGTGGTGCGTCCCCTGCAAAGCGAAGTTACCCAGGCCAGCCTCAGCCCAGGTTACCCCGTGAGCTGGACAACCGCAGTGGCGGTGGAGTGCTACGCCCGCTCAGGCGTGGCCACTGCCCCCGACGCTGCGGTGGACGCCCTGGTCGACGCCGTTTATGCCCGCCTCATGACCGACACCACGCTTGGCAGCGCGGTGGTAGCCCTGCAGCCCGGCTCTATTGGCTTCGACTTCGACGCAGACGGCGAACAAACCACCTGCGCCACCCTGCTTTTCACGGCCCTGCACCGCACTGCAGGCAGCACCTTAACGTAACCAATTTTTTAGGAGCCCACAAAAATGGCCTATTTTTTCCCACCCGGTACGAAATACTTTTACAGCAACACCTTGGCCGCTGCCAAGACTATCACTGCTGTAACCAACGCTAGCCCGGCTGTTGCCACATCGGTGGCGCACGGCTATACCGATCTGGACCCGCTTCTGTTTGCATCAGGCTGGCAAGACGCATCTGCCACCGTGTTTGAGGCGGACCAGCTCACGGTCGATACATTCAGCTTTTTGGGCCTCAACGCTACCGATACCAACGTGTATGGGTCTGGCAGCGGCACGGGCACCACGCAAAAAATCAGCACCTGGGTGGAGATCCCGCAAATCTTGACTGCTACCACCAACGGCGGCGGCATTAAGTACGGAACCATCGACCCACTGGCCGCCCGCCAAGCCACCAAGCAGCCCGTTGGCTTTGAAGCCATTGGTGTGGATATGAAGATCGGATACGACCCGACCAACGCCACCATCCAGGCCATGCAAGCAATTACCCGCGTGTTTGGCAAGGTGGCCCTCAAGCTGGTGTTGCCAGGTGGCGGCCGCGTGTATGGCTACGGCAATTTGGCGTGCTCGGAGTTCCCGGAAATTGGCGGCAAAGAGACGCCCCTGCAATTGAGCGTGGGTATCGGCTTCGACGGCCGCGCTATCAGCTACGGCGCATAACAGCGCCCACCAGTTGAGCGCACGGCAGGGTGGTTTTTCATGTACCGCCTGCCCGGTTTTGCCCGAGCTGGGCCGCCGTGCGCCCATTCACACCGCTGTGGTGTGAGTGCCTTTGACATCGGGCTTGTTTTCCATTCTTTAACTAAATAGATCGGGCAGACCATGGCAATCAAAATCGTAATTTCTGACACCGTTGGCTTTAAGGTCAAGGGCACTATCAATGACGCGGCTGGCGTGGCCCAGCCGTTTGACTTTGGCCTGACGGCCAAGCGCCTGACCAACGAACAAATAGACACCAAGCTGGGCGGCGACTTCACGGAGCCATCCATCTTGGCATTCATGGCCGACATCACTGAAGGCTGGAGCGCTGTGCGCGGCGATGACGACAAGCCGCTGGCCTATAGCGAAGAAAACCTGCGCGAGCTGTGCAAGATTCCGGGCCTGTTGTTCCTGGCATTTAAGTGCTACCGCGAAGAAACGGGCGTGAAGGCAAAAAACTAGCCGCGCTCGCCCGAGCGCTCGCCCTGAATAACGCAAATAAACAGCTCTCATCTCATGACCAGGCTAACCCGCTTATTGCAGCCATTTTGGCCGCTCAGGCTGGAGATTTGGAGCCAGAGGAATCTGCCTACCTGTGGCCCTGCAATGTGTCCGCATGGAACGTGTGGTGTGAGCTGCAAACCCAGTGGGACCGGGCTGGCATGTCGGGTGCCCGCACCGGCTTGCGGTACGAGGGCGTGCGAGCCCACTTGGATGAGCTTGGCTTGTGCGGTGATGAGCGCCGTGAAATATACGACGGCGTGCGCGCTGCAGAGCGCGCCACCCTTGATGCCCAGGCAGAGCTGGCCGAGCAGGAAGAACGTAACAACCCCCAACGCTGAGGGCATTGCGCCATGGCAGATGTAGGCATCAAGATCAAGGCCACCGACGAGGCAACTGGCGTCTTTGGCAAAGTAGCCGCAGAGGCTGGCAAGCTGCAAGGCGCAGTGGCCGGCGTGGGCAGCAGCTTTGCCGCGCTGGGCACGGTGGCAGTGGCTGGCTTGTCTGTGGTGAGCTTTGCAAGCCAAGTCAAGCAAGCCATTGACCTGGCTGACAGCTTCAACAAACTGAGCCAAAAGACTGGCATTGCGGTTGAGGAACTGAGCAAGCTGAACTATGCGGCAGGCCTAGCCGATGTGTCTACCGAGTCATTGGCCGCGGGCATGCGCAAGCTCAATGTGAGTATTGCGGAGGCTGCAGGCGGAAATGCATCAAAAATTGCCACATTCCAAGCGCTGGGCGTGAGCTTTAAGGACGCGGCGGGGCAAGCCCTGTCTGCTGACAAAGTGTTTTCACAGCTGTCTGACGTGATGTCAAAAAGCGCCGACAGCGCGGAGAAGGTAAACGTTGGCTCTGACCTGATGGGCAAGGGTTTTCAAGACCTGATACCGCTGGCAAATGCCGGGGCCAAAGGGCTGGAGAGCATGGGCGACGAGGCCAAGAAGCTGGGCATCGTCATGAGCGCAGACTTTGCCAAGAATGCCGAAGAATTTAACGACAACCTGCACAAAATCAGCCTGGCAGGCGAAGGCCTATTTGTAACACTGGCGGGTGACTTGGTGAAAGGCCTTGGCAAAGTGGCGTCTGCCATGGCTGAGGCGGCTATTGAGGGCGGCAAGTTTGCTGCTGTGATGGCTGGCGTGCAGACGCTGCTGACCGGGGATGACCAGCATAAGAACAATGTGGACCTGGTGGAGCAGACTGAAAAAATGCTGTCCATTGAGCAGAACATTGCCATGCTGCGCTCGCAAGGACACAAAGACACAAGCGGCATGATTCTGATGCAAAAGCGGCAGCTCGCAGAAGTAAACGCCGAGCTGAAGACCACGATGGCTTACCGCAAAGTTTTGCAAGAGATGGAGGCAGACAAGGCCAAGGCGCAAACACCAAAACCCAGTGCTGTATCTGACCCGTTGAAAAGAGCCAATGCCGGGCTGGCAGACACGGCAAAGGCACCCCGCGAAACCGGCAATGCATTCGCCGCTGAACAAGATGCCGCCAAAGAGTGGGGCAAGGCGTGGGAAACAGCTACCAAAACCAGAGAGGATTTGATTGCCAAGAATCTGGGCCTGAGCAAGTCTGAAGAGGACTTAAAAAAGTACATGGAGAGCTCTGCAGCCGCGATTAACGAGAAGACCAATCCGGCAATGAACCAGATGATTAAAGATCGGCTGGAGGCAAACATTGCACTGGAGGCCAGTATCAAGCTGGCCGACATGATTGAGGCACAGCAAAAGCGAACCAGCAACGCCGAAGACGAAACGCAAAAAGAGCGCGAGCGCGTGGCCGCCATTGGATTGACCACCGAAGCTGTGGCCGAGCTCAACGCTACTCGCTTAGAAGAATTGGCCACGGTCAAAGAGCGTGATCTGTTGTCGAACAAGGAGATCGCAAACAGCGCCGACTATACAGACGCAGTAAAGGGCGAAATAAAAGCCCTACGCGAGCGTGCCAATCTGGCCCGCACCGGTGCACAAAAAGAGGCCGCTGTAGAAGCCGCCAAAGCCGCTACAGCGGAATGGAAGCGCGGCTGGGAGCAGACAGACAACCTGGCGCGTGAGGCGTTTGCTGACTGGGTGGAAGACGGCAGCAGTGCGGCCAAGAAGATTGGCGACACGCTTAAAAAGGCGCTGTTGGCGGCCATTTATGAGGCCACGCTAAAGCCGGTGGTGTTCAATATTTACAGCAGTCTGACTGGTGGCGGCGCGGGAGCGGGTGCTGGTGGCATTGGCGGAGCAGCTGGCAGCGCATTCAACACTGCCAAAAACGGCTACAGCATCTACTCAAGCGGGTCCAGTGCTTACAGCATGTACCAATCGGGTGCAAGTGCAAGTGATTCGTTCATGGGTCTGTTTGACGGCGGGGCCGCTGCCAGAGGCACTATGGAGGCCGGCACTAACTTTGTCGGTCCATCTTCAACGTTAGCAGGCGAAGGCACAGCTGCTAGCTCCGGCACATTTAGCTCACTAGGCATCGCAGGCATGATCCTCTATGGCATGCACCTGCTTGATACACGGGGCGGCGGTTACGTGAAGGCCACGGGCTCTGCAGATTCAAATTTCAACAGCACCGGCATGATTACCGGTGGCAGTGGCGCGGTGGGCAACTATGCCGCTACCCGCAGCACTACCGCCGTGGGGCCCGATGGTGTTTCACACACCACCACCATGCCGGTGGAGATTGGCAGCCCTAGCACAGACAACACCTTTGCCAAAAACATGGTGCGCGATGCCAATGCGGCCTACCTGAATGCGACCAAGCTGCTGGGCATCAAGGCGGTTGACTCGCATTTCACGTACGACAGCAACAGCTCGGATGGCGGGAAGTTTGCTCTGACCGCTGACGCGGGTGGCAAATCATTCAACAGCGGAGAAGTCGCGCTGAACGACAACGCGCTCAAGTTGGCGGCTGGCAGGGCGGTTATCACTGCGCTGCAGGGCTCTGAGCTACCGAAGTGGATGGCTGGGGTGTTTGACAATTTGAACGCCTCCACGCTTGACCAAGCGGGGGTAGATGCCACCATCACACATGCCGGGCAGCTGCGCGAAGCGTTTACCGCGCTGTCAACCATACCCAATGTGGACCTTGCGGGTATCAGCTTCGAAACGCTGGATTCCATGAAGGGCATGGCCACTGAGCTGGCTGCTGTGGATATTGCATTCTCAGCGCTGGGCTACAAGCTGTTTGACATATCTGCGGCCGGTGCTGCTGCGGCGCAAGGGCTGGCGCAAGCGTTTGGCGGGCTGCAGAGCTTCCAGGCGCAAACAGCGGCCTTGTTCCAAAACTATTACACGCCGGCCGAGCAGCGCCAGCAAACCTACCAGTCTGTGGCGGACCAATTGAAAGCTGCGGGCATAACGGGCATCACTACGGCAGACATTGCAGGTGCCACGCGCGAGCAAATCCGCACGGTGGTGGACACTTATGCAGCCAAGGTTGGAACAACTGAGGGCGACCGGCAATATGCCGCCATCGTGGCTGGGGCCAACACACTGAGCCCGTATGTGGCAGGCTTTGCAGACCCCAACAAAAAGCCCGATGCGCCGTACCAAGAGCGTGGTAGCTCTGGCGGTGGCGGCGCACCGGTGCAAGATGCAGCCCTGAGCGCCTGGCAAGACGCCACGGACGCCATCATTAAAACTATGAGCGACCTGCGCACCACGCTGGTGGACTCTGGGCCCGACAGCTACGCCAAGCTGCAAGCGCAGTTTGCCATTGAGGCGGCCAGTGCCAAGGCTGGCAACTTGTCGGCCGCGCAAGACCTGCCCGCGCTGGCCAAGGCGCTGGTGGATGCAGGCAAGTCTTACAACACCAGTAGTGTGGCGCAGGCGCTGCTGACCGCCCGGGTGTTGGATACCTTGGGTAGCGTGGCAGGCGTGGGCAGTGCAGGTGCAAACCTGTCTATCCCCAAGTTTGCCGCAGGCGGCTTCCACAGCGGCGGCTGGGCGCTAGTGGGTGAGCAGGGGCCAGAGCTTGTCAACATGCCAAGCGCTCGCGTGTTTAACGCCCGCGACACCCGCGCTATGCTGGGCGGCGGCACAGACCCCGCTGTGCTGGAAAAACTAAGCGCTATCGAGCGAGAGCTTTCAGCCATACGCGCAGCCGCGGGAGCAACCGCAGTGAACACCGGCAAATCGGCCAAGGTGCTGGACGCGGCTACCAAGGGTGGCCAGCCGCTGGCTACCACGGCGGTGTAAAGGCCTAAGAATATGAAAGCGCAAGTTCTCGCCCCCATCGACATTACCGCAGCCATGATTACCGCGTGCGCAGTGGCAGAGCCTGACGCTACGCTGCCCTTGCCAGAAGTGGCATGGAACGCGGCCACCAACTACACCGTGCTGGGCACAGAGGTAATTCGCACCACCACCCACCGCGTCTACACCAGCCTGGCAACAGGCGTAGACGCTGGCCTGCCTGAGAACACGCCCACGCGCTGGAAAGACACGCGCCCCACCAACAAGTTTGCGGCGTATGACATTTACCGCAGCACGGCCATACGAATAAATGGCACGCTGACCCTGACGCTCAAGCCCGGCATCATTACCGGCATGTTTTTCGCGGGCCTGGTGGGTGACAGCCTGCACGTGGTGTGCAAAAACGCCACCAGCTTGACCGTGTACCACGACGAAACCGCGAGCCTGAGCCTGTACCTGAGTGGCGATCTGGAGTGGGAATTTTGGTTTGGCACACCGCGCCAGCAAGACACCTACCGCATCAACGACCTGTACCCGCAAGACGCGCAGGTGGAAATCACCCTGACACCCAGCGCCGTGACCGGCTGGGCAGAGATTGGCATTTTTGCCCTTGGCACATTCAACGATATTGGCCTGCCAGAAAAAGGCTTTAAGGCCAGCCCGGTGGACTACAGCCGCATCTTGATCGACGCTGACACGGGCGAGGTGGTTATCAACCGTGGGCTTGCTGCCAAAAACATTAGCGGCCAGTGCGTGATGACCACCGCTGCAGAAGCGCAAGCCGTGGCAGACGTTATCTACAACCTGCTGGGCGTGCCATGCGCATGGGTGATTACCAATGAGGCGGGCTACGACTACCTGACAGCCTTTGGCCTGGGCAGTGCAGACATTACGGCGGGCGAACTGCCCACGCTTTCACTTGAAGTAAGAGGAATCATATGACCATAACCGTACCGGTTGCAATTGCAGACCCGGCTCTGCCACTGGCCGACCCGGCAGACCGCGCCACTTTTACCACGCGCAAGCTGGAGCATTTGCGGTGGGAGCGTGAAGACTTGGCACCTGGGGTGCTGGCCCTGGGCGATGCAAGCTATGACAACGCGCTGGATGCGCAGGGGAGTGCTACTGGTGCGGCGGCTAGTGCAGTTGCGGTAGCCGCCAACACCTTGCTGGCCGCTGGCTATGCGGGTGCCACCGTGTGGGTGAGCGGCACTACCTACGCGCTGTATGACGTGCGGTTTAGCCCGATCAACCAGCGCAGCTACCGCCGCATCATCGCAGGCGCGGGAACCACAGACCCCAGTGCAGATGCCACTAACTGGGCGCTGATTGACATCGTGCGCCCCATCGTGCAGGTCAACGCATCCACCTACACAGCCGTGGCGGGGTTTCACTACGAAATCATTTATGCAGGCGTGTGCACGCTGAGCCTGCCCGCATCGCCCGGTAGCGGCAACGCGGTGGAGGTAACAGTGTCCAACGCCTACGACAACGTGTTGGCTCGCAATGGCAGCACGATTGAGGCGCTGTCGGAAAACATGGACCTCGACGTGCACCACCTGGTGGCCACTTATTCAACATCTACCTGGAGGGTTTCGCTATGAGCGCGGCAAGTGATTTTCTTGGGGGTGCGACCCCCAAGATTTGGGTAACTGGCACCACGTATGCAGCGGGCAAAGTAGTGTGGTCGCCCGCCGACTACCAGTACTACATGCGCAAGAGCGCGGGCGCTGGGTCTACTGACCCGAGCAGTGATACGACCAACTGGCAACCTACGGGGGGGCGGGCTGTCAAGTCGATTCAGCGGGGAACTGTGGCCTACAACGTGAGCTCTGTCACTATCTCAGCAGTTGTGACAGCCAAGTGTGAGTTACGGCAGTTGGGTAGCGATTGCAGTGACGGGGGTGGAGTGCCAAGAAACGCCAGAATTTCATTGGCAAGCACTACTTCCATTTACCACGGCGTGACGTTTGGCGCTAGTGGTGGATCAACCTCTTGGGAACTGACGGAGTTCTATTGAACATGTACTACGCACAAATCACTAACGGCGTAGTCAGCGCCGTCACCGAAACCCACAGCGCTATTGACGCGCCCGACATGATTGCCATTGCCTCGCTTGATGCATCTTTGCTGGGAAACAGCTATGCGGATGGTGAGTTCACACCATCCCCGCCGCCATCACTGGTGCCCACCAAAATCACCATGCGCCAGGCGCGTTTGGTGCTGTTCACGGCTGGCTTGTTAAATTCGGTCAACACCGCCATCAACGCGCTGCCCAGTCCGGCCAAAGACAAGGCGCTGATCGAGTGGGAATACAGCAATGACGTGGTGCGGCACAACGGATTTGTCTCCACCCTTGGCCCTGCGCTCGGGTTGACAGAAGAGCAGATTGACGCGCTGTTTATCGCCGGGGCGGCGTTGTGACCTTCGCCGCTTTTTCACTGCTTGCGCTGTGGGGTCTGTGGGTGCTGTTTCTGGCAACCATGAACCTCAAGCAATCCAAAGACGCGGGCCAGCTCAAAGGCTTTGCGCTGTGGGCTGGCTACACCGTCTTGGCGGTTGGGTTGCTGGTTGATCTGATCGTGCAGGTAATAGTAGCGACGATCCTATGGCTGGAACTGCCACGCGAGCTTACGGTGTCCGAACGTGTGGCCCGCCTGTGCCGTGATGGGCACGGCTGGCGGCTCAGTCTGGCGCTGTGGTTTCGCCGCACGTTGCTAGCGCCGTTTGACAGGAGTGGCGGCCATGGCTGAATACCAAGACGTGCGGCCCCGCATCAAGACCGGCGACATGCTGTTATTTCGCAACCATCCAGGCGGCGGCCTGCGTGCAGTCATTGAGCGCTGGTTTGTAGAACACGGTACCGCGTCCCCCTATGTGCATATAGGCATGGCTTGGGTGAGTGATGGCGGCCTGAGCGTGTGGGTGATGGACTTGACCACCAAGGGCTGCGCACCCCGGCTGCTGTCGGACTGCGGAGACTTTGACTGGGCACCCGCACCGCGCGCATTGTCAGCCGACGCATTGCGCTACGCCCACCGCTGCTTTGGCGAGTGGCAATACAGCCGCGTGCAGGCCGTGCTGGGTGCGCTGAAGCGGCTGGCCATTGGCGCGGATGCGTATGGCCAATGCGCAGAGTTTGTGTTGTCGGTGTGGGGCGAGGATGACATGCAGCCCACCGACACCGCTACACCTGCAGCCTGCGCTGCTGGTGCGCTGGCTAACTGGGGCAGTGCGCTGATGACTGTAAAAAATCCAAAAATAGAAGGGGCGAATATTTATGCCTGAACCAGTACAAACCGCAGTTGCCAGTGTGTCGCTGATGACGCTGGCCGTGGCTGTGTTTGGCCCGTTGGTTGGTCCCTACATTGTGATTCTGCTAGGCAGCATTGCAGGAGGGCTATGGGCTCTATCTGGCACCGCCACACAGACGCGAACCGATGGTGCGTGGCTGATGCTGCGCTGCATCTTTACCGCAGTGGTGCTGACTTCGGTCATAGCTGGTTTGGTGGAGGCAAAGTACGAAATCAAGATAAACGAGGCCTACGCCGTCGTGAGCTTTGTGATTGGCATGCTGGGCAATCAGACCAAGGACATTATTGACGCATTCAAAGCGCGCTTGCAGATCCTGATTGCAAGCGCAGGGGGTTCAAAGTGATGACGACTTTGCTGTTGTGGGAAGTGTTGTGCCTGGCTTTGTTTTGGAGCGTGTTCTGTAGGTCTGTGCGCGTGGATAAGACTACGCGGCTCGATGTGCGGCTGGCAATCTGGGCAGTGGGTTTGTCCGCTCTGGCCGGCGTGGCAATGCCGGTCTACGGCTGGGTGCCCGACTGGGTGACCCTTGGCATTGTGGGCGGGGTTGTGTTGATGCAATCAGTCATGGCGCATCACTGGCGCGATGGCGTGCCACGGCAATTTGTGCAAGACGTTTACCGGCTTAACCGCCGATCAGGGGATTACGAATGATCACGCTCAATCAATACGTGGGCCCGCACCGCGAGAGCCCAGACTGGACGCCTGTGCGTGAGCAGACCGCCACCAAGCTGCTGGCCGCATGCTGCGCGCTTGAGGTGGAGATGATGCGGGGCGGCGTAGTTTTCCCAGACAATCCGGCAACGCGCAGCGGCGTGAGCGGGGTTACGTTTGGTGGCTTTCGCCCGCAAGACTGCCCGCAAGGCGCAGCCAACAGCAGCCATAAAGACGGCGCAGCGGTTGACCGCTATGACCCGCGCGGCGAGATTGACGCCTGGTGCATGGCGCACCTGGACCGGCTGGCGGTGTATGGCATTTTTATCGAGCACCCCAGCGCCACGCCGGGGTGGAGCCATTGGACGATCCGCGCTCCTAAGTCGGGCAACCGGGCGTTTTACCCATGAACCCCTACTTAATCATCGCCTGCATGTTGGCTGTGGCCGGTGCGGGGTACGGCGGGTTTACGCTGGGGGTGGATCACCAGTTGGCCAGCCAGATAGACAAGGCCGAAACCGTAGCAGCGGCGGTGGAAGCGGCCAGTCAGTCAGCAGCGCAAGCCATTGCGGCTATCAAACCTAAGTACACCACCATTCAGTCTAAGGTGCAGCATGAAGTCAAAACCAATACTGTCTACGCTGATTGCAAGCTCACTCCTGGTGGCTTGCAGTTGGCCAATCAAGCCCTTGCCCCCACCGGGGCCTTCGCCATTGGCAGTGGCAAGCTGCCCAAAGTTGACGCCGCTGAGCGATGATTCGATGGGCGCATTGGTAGCCAAGCTGACAGAGGTGGCGGGGATTTACTACGAGTGCAGGGCGGCGGCTGGGGTGGAGTAGGCCGCTAAATCTTCCGTGCTATTTCGTCCGCAGTGGCGCGGTAGTACACGTTGGATAGTAGGCTCAGGTCTTTGTGGCGGCTGATCTTGGCCAAAGTCAGCACGTCCACCTTTTTGGACAAGTGGGTGAGGGCAGTCCCCCGGGTGTCGTGGAATGTGAGTCCTTCAATCAGCAATTCTTTGCAGAGCTTGCTGAAAAGCGTAGACCCCTCGTTAGCGTCCACCACGAAAGCGGGGCGCTGCAATAGCTTGGCAGCAATGCGGCCAATTGGTATCTGCGCCCGGGCTTCGGTCTTGGTCTTGATCGTCACCACCCGGCGCTGGGCGTCGAAGTTCTGGGGCGCTGCCAATACCTCACCAAGCCGCATACCCGTTCGCAGGGCGATGTGAAACGCGGCCTGCATCTCTTTGGTCTTGCCAGTGCGTTCGGCCCGTAGAACCCGTTTAATCAGCTTCCACCCCCACACCTGATGTCGCGGTGCATTCTCTTTTGGCAGTTTGACACCCTCAAAGGGCTGGTGGTCGCACCACTTCCATTCAAGGCGGGCGATGTTGAACAGATTGCGCAGTAGGTTGGCTTCGCGCACCACGGTGCTGGCGCTAACGGTCTTGAGCCGGGTGTCGCGCCAGTCAGCAATTTGCGGGGTGTCAATCTCCAGTAGTCCCGCATCGTTCCCGAAATGCGCCCGCATGGCTTCCAGGCGGCGAACCTCCCACACCTCACCATCTTTCTTGCTGGATACCGATTCTTTGTATTTGTCCACCGCGTCGCCGAATGTCTTGTTTCCCCCACTACGGGCACGCTTCGCTGCAGCCTCTTGCTCTACGGCCCACGCCTGCGCTTCGCGCTTGGTGTCAAAGGTTTTGCTGGTGCGTTGTCCATTGCGCTGAATTTGCGCCTGCCACCGGCCTGATACTTTCAGCTTCTGGATGTATGCCATTCGGGATGGGACTCGGGATTTATTCGGGGAGATAGCGGAAACAAAAAAGCCTCCACAGGGGAGGCTTGTAGTGTAGCTGTAGCATAACAGCAGGTAAATATACCTAAATGGTGCCCGGGGCCGGAATCGAACTTACTGTGCAGATGCTCTATTTTCGGGATTCACACGGGATTTATTCGTTTTTCTGTGGATGAATGCGCGAACTTCCACCCGCAACCAGAGCGGGTTCCGTGGAGTCGAACCGGGCGCAAGTTCGGGGAACCCAATCAACTTCGTGACAACATCACGGGCGTGCCTGCGGCTGCACCGATACATGCTGGCCAGATCGTCCAGAGTAAGTAGTTCGTCTGTCATTTGGCCTCCAATCCCTGCGCCCGCCTTGCCGCCAAAATCTCCACCCTGCGCACCGTCACTTCTTCCATTTGCGCCGGTGAGCTTTCTTGCAGGATTGTTTCGTACAGCTCAATCCCAGCGTCTACCTGGTCAAGTGCTGGGCCGTCGAAACCCCATGCTCCTATGCGCAGGCGGCGCTCGCGGCAGCGTTCCATGGCGTGGGTGGCATCGCGCAATATGCGCAGCATGGGGTTGTCAAAGTCATCCGGCCCGCCAATGTCGATGGCGCGCAGCGTGGCCACGCCCAGTGCGTGGGCAAGTAGGTCAAAGTCGCGGTACTCGCTGGCGGGTGATTTGCCGGTTTTGATGGCCACGTAGGCGCTGCGCACCAAGATCATGGCCTTGGTGGCGGCGCTTTGGGTGCCTTCGAGCCAGCTGCCCGGTATGGGGTCTGCGCTGAATGAGCGGCAGCGCTGGATGACGTTTAAGTATTCGGCCCCGTTGTAGTGGTTGCCTTGGCGCTTGAGTTTCATGGCGTAGGGGGATGATTTGCGGGTCATACGGCTGCCCTGTCTGCCAGGCGCTGGGCTGTGGAGTGGATGCGTGCGTTGAACCACCTGCGCACGGCATAGCTGCGGGCCACGCTGATGACGGTGTACAGCACGCCGATGAACAGGTTTTGCCCGACGGTGATGTGAAAGCCGATCAGCGGCAGTATGAGCATGTTGGCAGCCATGTTGATGGCGAAGCCGATGACTACGTTGATGCAGGCTTCGATGAATGAACCAAGGCGGGTTTGTGTCATGTGGTGGCCTGTTTGGTGAGTGTGGTGTTGCTGTAGTTGGCCGCGTTGATGACGGCGCGGGCGCGTTTAAATTCGGCGGCAAAGTAGTGGCCGGCGTCGGTGCCAAATGGGTAGGGGCAGGCGTCGTTGACGTTGTTGTATGTCCGTGCGGCTGCACGGGCTTCGCGCTCTACGCGCTCGCGGCTTACGATGGGTTCTGGCATGGTGGTTAGGCTTGTTTACGGTAAATCTTGGTCATTTCGCCCTGCACTACGTGGCCGCGCTGCAGCATGAGCTTGGCAACGCGGGTGCGGTCGTGGTGGCTGTGGGTGGCTTGGCGTAGCAGGCCGAAATAGCTGTTGGCAGACTGGTGCAGGTCTGCGGCGGGCATGTCTTGCAAGCGGTCTAGCGCCACGTGCACGGTCTTGCGGCGGGTGATGCGCCGCCATGGCTTGATGAGGTGGCCTACAAAGTCAATACCGCGCGCCACGGGCTGCAGGATGGTCTTGCGCGGGTTGATCTGCAGGTGCAGGTCTGCCAGCTTGGCTTCGATCTGCGTGCGTGCCTGGTTGAGCCACTGCGGGCTGTCGTGCAACAGGATGAAGTCATCCACATAGCGCACGTAGGTAGGTGCGCGCAGGCCATGCTTGACGTACTGGTCCAGATCGTCCAGCAGCACGTTGGCAAAGAACTGGCTTGACAGGTTGCCGATGGGTAGACCGTGGCCCTGTGGCGCGTTGAACAGGCTCTTGTGCGGTGGCACCAAGGCCAGCTCTGCACGGGTGCCGCGCACTTCTACATCGTGGCGCGGGTCGTGCATGAGGATTACATTGGCAAGCGACATCCACCACTGCTCGGTCACGTGGCGCTGCAGTTGCTGCTGCAGCACGGCCTTGTCGATGGAGACAAAGAAGTTGGCCAGGTCGCACTTGAGGTAGTGCGCCGGGCGGCTCCAGTTGCGGGTGTGGCTGCGCACCTGGTGCTCCAGCCGATCCGCTGCGTACAGAGTGCCACGGCCGGGAATGCAGGCGCAGCTGTCGGCCACAAAGCGGGCATGGAAGCGCGGTGCAATGTGGTTGTAGAGCAGGTGGTGGACGATGCGGTCGCGGAAGCGCGCTGCCCACACTTCGCGTGGCTTGGGGTGGGTGATGACAAAACAGACAGAGCGGCCTGGCTGGTAGGTGCCGGTGGACAGCTCATCATGCAGTTGGAATAGGTTGTGCTCGGCCTGTGACTCGAAGGCCATGGCACTGGCGCTGGTGCGCTTGGTGCGCCGGCAATCGAGGTAGGCCTGCACCAGGTGCTGGAACAGGTGTGGATCTGCGGACGGCAACAACCGAGCCTTCGTAGCTCTTGTGGTTGTTGTTCTGGTTGCCGTTGTTGAAGTTGCAATTCCAGGCGTAGGAAGCCACATCGCGCTATGTAGGCTGCCATTTCGAAGACTGTTGTCGATCAAGATGGGAGCTGCACCGGACCGGGCCTGCATGCTGGCAGCGGTCTCCGTGGTGTGCATGTCGGTGCCCTGGTGGGGCAGCGGCGCGACCAGATTCACTGTGCGCACGGGTGTGAGGGCCTTGACCGTCATACTGCAGGCGCCCTGTTCGCTGTCTTGAGCCAGCCACCGGCCTGCTTGCCGATACTGCCCAGCAGTTCGATAGAGTCTGCCCATATCTCGCGCGAGATATATCTGGAATCGAAGCTGACCCGCAGCAAGACCGTGATGGCCCGCTGCTGGGTTAGCAGCTTGTCGATGTACCGGGCGCGGACCTCTCGCTGGCTGGCGTTTGCCAGCGCCATGAGGTCCAAAATCTCTACGCAGTGCTGGGTGATCTTTTCACCCAACGCACGTTTGACGGTGCGGGGCATTTGCACCTGGGCTTTGATCGCAAGATCAAGCAGGCGCACGCCGGTGCGGTAGATCGGGAGTTCGGTGTGTAGCGCCATGTGGTGTGGCTCAGTTCAAAAGGATTGAAGGATTAACCGTTGACGTGAATGCGGCGGACGGCAACAACCGAGCCTTCGTAGCTCTTGCGGCCGTCGTACTGGCCGCCGTTGCTGAAGACGCAACTCCAGGCGACGGAAGCATCGCCCTCATAGGTCTCGGATGACCAATGCCATTCGGGCTTCAAGTGGGGCTTGCAGTTGGCATAGAGCAAGGCTTGCTCTTGGCGGGTGGGCAGCGTGCCGCCAATGCTGGCAGCCCAGTCCATGGCGGCTTGCCATTTGACTTTGATTGCGGGGCGCTCGGCCATCAGCACCAGGTGGTGCAGCAGCTTGCCGTTTTCATCCAGCACGGGGCCGACGTAGCGGTCACCGGGGCGCAGGGTGATGTCTACCTGTGCAAACGTGTGTACGGTGGTGCGGGTGGCTTGCTCTTTGAACTCGGCAATGAGTTTGCTGACTTCTTGGTGTGCGGCTTCGATGGCTTCTAAGGTGATCGGTGACATGGTTGGCTCGTGTAAAAAAAAGATTGAAGAATTAAGCGGTGAGTGGAATCAAGCGGACGGCAACAACCGAGCCTTCGTAGCTCTTGTGGCCGTAGCCCTGGAAGCCGAAGCTGAAGCCGCAATTCCAGGCGTAGGAAGCGCCGTCTTCATCGCTAGTCCAGTGCCAGGCGGGCGTGAGTTTGTCTTTGAGGTTGGCAAACAGCAGGGCGGCAACGGGGCGGCTGGGTAGCTCTGCGCCCAGCTTTGCTGCCCAGTGCATGGCCTTCTTCCAGGTGAGCTTTTCGCTCTGGTCTGGCAGTAGGATGGCCGCGCAGTGAGTGCCGTCTTTGCGGGTGGTGATGCCGAAGAAGATGCCGCCATCTAGGTCGCTACCGATGGTGGGGAGTGAGGCAAGCGATATGGATGTGGTTGGAGTGGTTTTTGTAGTCATGGTTAAGGTGTTCCCAGCAATACCTGATAGCCGCTCACTTCGCGCAGCGTGTGCACGTAACCGGCGAATGCGTCTTCAATCGCGCGCTCTACCCGGTCTAGCTCGTACCAAAATTTGATACTTCCGCCATGCAGCCGGTATTTGAGGCGGGCGCGCACGATGTAGCCTTGGCCGTTTTTGAAAATTCGCAGGCCTAATGTGAAGTCTTTGGGAATCTCCATCGCACCATTAGCCCCAGCCCGCGCATCTATGTTTTCGGTGTATTGCAGTTGCACCTGGCCGTTTTGCAGGCGCTTGGCACTGCTGAAATTGATGTCGGTTTTGGCTTGGATGGTGGTGGCCATTTCCAACAGAGCCACGGCTGCTGGCTCAGTGATATCGGCCATGTTGTCTTCGATGAATTCGGCAAAGGCGGTTTGGTCGAATTGGTGTTTGTTGCGCTCAATCCATTTGGTGAACTCGGGTGTGTATTCGGCTTTGTACTCGGCACGATGGTCACGCCAGCCCTGTCCCAGCCGCTGGTCGTTGAATACTGCGGTTATCTTGCGGGCATCGGGGTCGGCGTAGATGTAGCCTAATGCTGCGCCGTCGCTGGTTTCAGCTTTGGCCTGGTCTGCGCAATACAGCAACAAACTGTCCAGGTCTTTGAGCTGCACGGTGCCGCTCTTGCGCCGGGGGCACTCTTGCATTTTCTCCACAGCTTTGGAAATATCCTCCAGCTTGTAGCCTTGGGGGACGATGGCGTGGAAATAGTCACCTTGTTCATGCACTTCGGTGGCAGACGCTGCCAGCGCGGCCATTACGCCGCTGATTTGCAGGGTTTCGGCCATGGTGTTGCCGATAAGGGCTTTGGGTTGGTTCGTGGGTTCCATTACTTGACATCCTTAAAGGTGCTGACGCCGTTTGCGTCGGTGGTGGTGAGGGCGTTGACGATGTGCCCGGTTGCGTCGTTGGTGCCTGTTGCTTGTGCGGTACTGCGCATGCCGCCGCGCAGGTCTTGGGCATCGCGCAAGTCAAGGCTGTGCTGGCGTGGGCAGCTCCAGCTTGCGATCGGCCATGATGGTGATCTTGTCGACCTCATTGCCACCTTTGCTGGCGGACGCGATCTTGATTTTTAGCGTCATACTGCCCGTGCGGCCTGTGTTTTGTACAGCTTGCAGCAGCTCGGCAAGGTCACCGGTGAGGCCCGCGAGAGTGGAGCCGTCGTTCAGGTCGGCCAGAAGTTGGTTGAAGGATTTCATAATTTTTAAGCTCTACTGTTGGTTGAAAAAATCGGGTTGTTGGATGGATGTGCGCTTGCCCGGCACCACCTGCGTGCACCACCCAATGGGGTGCCCATCCGCACCCAGCTTGATGCGCCGGATGGGCTCCACGGTGCGCTTGGTGGTGTGCTCATAGTCTTGTGTGCGCAGGTGGCTGGCACAGGTGTGCAGCACTTGGCGGCGCACGGGGTCGGCCATGGCTTGCTCGAATGTGGTGTCGCGGTAGGCCAGCACTACAACGGCGCGCTGCAGGTGGTCTTGGGTGACCGGGGGCAGGTGTTGAATGGGTGCGGGGTGGGTCATAGCGGACTTGCTTACGTGTACGCCCACACCGACACACCGCACACTACAAAGACTGTGGCCACAATGGTGAGGGTGACTGTGATGGCGTATGCCGCGCGCTGGCCGACGGTAAGGCGCGGCTCTGGCTGGCAGGTGTGGCCGGGGTAGCGGGCCAAGCCTTCGCAGGTGTAGCGTCGGTTGGGCTTTTGGGCGGCGGTGTAGCAGGCGCTGGCCTGCTCTACGCCTTGCATTTGGTAGTCTTTCATCACAGTTGCACCCGATTGGTTTTGCGGCCGTGCTTGTCGGTGCACTGCACGGTGGTGGCGTCTACCAGCACCCAACTGGCGTTTTCACCACAAATATGGCCTGCAGCCCTCGTGAAACGTGCGGTTTGTGCTTCTGTTTTGATAGCGTCTTGCAGGTCTTGCTCGATGGCAGCTTGCGTGGCGTGGTCGCTGGGGCCGTCTAGCAGGCCGGGCAGTATGCAGATGGCGGCGGCAAGCGCAATGGCCGCAGCCCATGCGGGCAGGCTTGCCATGGCGCTGGCTAGGTCTTGGCTGACTTGGCGGGTGTAGGGTTGGCGGCAGGTCATGGTGCGTCTACACCAAAGGATTGAAGGATTGAAGCGGTAATCTGCGGACGGCAACAACCGAGCCTTCGTAGCTCTTGAGGTCGTCGTCCTGGCCGCCGCCGTAGCCGAAGCGGCAAAGCCAGGCGAAGGAAGCGTCGTCTTTATGCTCTTCGCAGGACCAGTGCCATTCAGGCTTCAAGTTGGGCTTGCAGTTGGCATAGAGCAAGGCTTGCTCTTGGCGGGTTGGCAGCGTGCCGCCAATGCTGGCTGCCCAATCCATAGCGGCTTGCCAGTTAAGGTCTTCTTCTGGGCGCTGAGCCATCAGCACCAGGTGGTGTGTGGGCTTGCCGTCAGCGTCTAGGACGATACCGGCGTAACGCTCGCCTTTGGGCAGAGTTGTGGAACTTGGGCTAGTGGCGTGATCTGCGCTGCTGGCAGCGAGGGAGTTATCGAGGGCTACAGCATCTTCATTCCACCACGCCTCAACAGCGCGGCCATCTGCACTCTTGTAGCGCAGCAAGTAGCTGTTGGTCCCGGTGGTGTATTCAGCCCGAGCAATGATTTGCCCGGTTTCGCCGCTGACTGCGATGCTGGCCTGTTGGCCTAGCTTGAATTTGTAAGGGGTCGGGGTTTGCAATTTTCACTCCTTGCCCGCTGGAAGTGCGGGTGTGGAGTGGATTATTTACCCGCCGGGGAAGTATTGTCAATACCCCAAGGGGAAATACTTGGGACTTTTTGCAGAATTCTTGGTTGTTGTTTGCCCATGAAAAAGCCGCCTTGGTAGGCGGCTTACAAATGTTTAGTGAGAATCGACTTTTCTTGTATGGACTTTACGGCGGCCAATCAAGTGGCTTCGTAGTTCGAAATTCCATGGGTACTTCGCCGTTTTCGTGGAAAGTTACACCAACCAGAATGCGTTTGGCTTTTTTTGCTTCGGCAATGAATCGTTTGCTGTTCAAAATGAAAACTGTGGTTCTGCTGTAGTCTTCTGGTTCTCCGCCTTGAAAGGTCATTGGTGGTCTATCGTCAAAGCGTACATTGATGTTGCATCCACGGTATTTGCTGCAAATAATTTGTCCCTTGTCTACTGTCACCATGACATCCACGCCATATCGAGCATGTTTTCTGACAACCAATCTTCCGCGATTAGGGCCGTTGTATGGGCGAGTGAGGTTTAATTCATCAACGCTGTCCATGCGCGCGAATGCGCTCTGTTGGCTTGTCATTTTGTCAATCTGTTTTTCGTAGGCCCAGTCTGCATCGGCGGCAGTGCTGAGAAGTGTTAAACAGGTCGCAATAGTGAATAAACGAATCACAGGTATGTCTTTTAGAAAATAGTGTCATTGCTTGCCAAGCGTTCCGGTGGCCGGTTGCGCAAGTGCATCCAGTAAACGCACCGCAGTTGACCATTGGTCTGGTGGCATCGCCTCCATCAATAGCATAACCTTGGTGCGCGGGTCCTCTTCTCCATGCAATTCTGCATAGCTGGGTGGAGTATCCATCCAGCCGAGACCCAACGACAACTTTTCTTCGATCTTTCTAGCTATGGGTGACCCCATGTTATAGGGTTCCCCACCGCGATCATGTCTGATGTTCGCGTTAAGAATTCTGGTTAGTGTGGCGGTTTCGTTCCTGGCATAACCCAGTCTTTCACACAAACTCGCCATGCTGCCGTGCTTCTTCACGAGCATTTGCAGTCTGATTCGGCGAGTTTCTTCCACGATTTCCATTCGAAGGATTTGACCGCCCGCAGGGGAAAAAGAAAATTCCCCGTAGGGGCTTGACAATGTTTCCCCCATGGGGAATACAATAGCACCCATGAAACTCAAATCATGGATTGAATCCGAACGGGGACGCGCAATGGCGTTAGCACGAGCCATAGATGTGCCTCCATCCTTTGTGTCCAAAATGATCAGCGGTGAAAAAGCCATCCCTGCCGAACATTGCCAAGCAATTTTTGCATTCACGAGTGGACAAGTCTCTATTCCAGAGATGCGTGACGATTGGCATAAATATTGGCCAGAACTGGCCCCATCCCTCGAAAACACTGCGCAAGCAGCTACTGAAAACGTAGCGCAGGGGGTGGCCAATGTCTGAAAACACTCCCGGCCATGTTGGTGCAGCGCTATGTGATGCGCTTGGCCTCAAGCGTTGTGTGAGCCTCAAAATTGAGATCGACAGTGAGACATTCGTCCCTTTGGTCACTGCTGTGCAGTACCTGGGCAATGAGCAATTCCACCCGGTCAATAAGGTGTTGCGCCAATACCGGTTGGAACTGTTGGCAGAAACCCCGTTGCCTACGCCAGAACAAGAGGTGTTTCTGGATGGGCGAGTGCATACGTTCCGTCTTCCAGAACATTCACCGGAATCCGGCCCCACATGAGATTCGATGCCCCTGCAATCCATGGGCCTGCAGGCTCGTTCAGTGGCGCGATGCGATACCACTCTTGTGAGCCGTGTACGTCGTATGTTCGGCCTTGTGGGTCTTGCAGTGTCAAGCGCAGCGCTTCGCTGCGTCGTTCCGTTGTCATGGGGTTGCCTTTCGGTGGTGATGGTTGGTGTAGGAACCCCATCATAAATCCGGCTGGCAACCCCGCCCGCACCAGTGGTGCGCAAGCAGCTACTGAAAACGTAGCTAATGTGGCAGACGCGGTCTACCACACAGCCCACGGCTACCCTGGCGGCGTGCACGCGCTGGCAGTGCGCATGGGCATATCGCCCAACACCCTCATGCACAAGGTCAGCGTCAACAACGACACGCACCATTTAACCCTGCGTGAATCGGTCACCATGCAAGAGATCACAGGCAACACGGCAGTGCTGCAGGCCATGGCCGCAGCCTTGGGGCACAACTGCGTGCGCGCATTGCCTGCCAATACCGAAGACCCTGTGAGTCTTCATTGGCAAATGGTCGCAGCAGTTGGCGATCTACAGCACGCAGTGGGCGATGCCATGCAGCACGGTGTCAGCAAGAACGCAATGCGCCGCGTGGACGGCATCGCAGCCGATGCCATCTCGCACATCAACAACCTGGTGGCCGCGCTGCGTTCGCAAGTGCCAACCCCACCGCCATCAACCTTCAAGTGATGCACCCCGTCCCCCCACAACAAAGGGGTGCGCGCTGCGCCTCTGATTTGTTCACCACGAGTGAACAAACCCCCTCGCCAGTTCACGGGTCCTTTTTGACTCTTCGCTGTGAGGGTAATTCGAACAGATCGGAAGAGCGTCGTGTAGGGAAAGAGTGTAG
>ERZ869921.234-NODE-234-length-37524-cov-28.482319_pt1 | contig 37524 bp, 50 predicted proteins | sample MGYA00579310_ERZ869921 | MGnify/ENA primary metagenome ERZ869921 (study PRJEB32216, sample SAMN09231816) | wastewater metagenome | place: USA: Maryland | collected 2016-06-21 | study: EMG produced TPA metagenomics assembly of the PRJNA472060 data set (Reclaimed... | reverse complement strand
GAGATCTACACTCGGGTGAAGGGAAAGAATAAAAAATCTATTACTCAAATTAAGAAAGAAATACTCGAAAAGTATAACAAACCAGAACTATGGCAGTAGCAAAAAAAACAACAACAGCAGAAAAAAGAAAGAAGATAATGAAGAAAGAAGTTGCTCCGGAGCAATCAGTTCCAGTCCGTCCTTCATACATTCTTGATGATAAGCAAGTCGACTACCAAACAAGAACAGTGCTTCTCCTTGATGCAAGAAATGAGTTAGTACCAGTGTACTTCTCTGGAGCTTCAAAGGTAGCTGCGATCTTCAAGTCAAAGGCTATCAATCCATTCACAGACTACCTTTACACAACTTGCAAGGCTTTCGTTGAAACACTTCGAGACTACTCGATACAAGTTGCTTCTCCAAAGAAAGCTCTTGAGTTCGGAGTAGGAGATATTCTTACTAATAAGAAAAAGCAGATGAGACTCGTTATAAATCTGCATCGTGATCCAAAGACAAAGGAACTTTTCATTATGTGGATTGATCCGAACAATGCAAAGACTCCTCGTCAGAATTGCAACATGAGTACGCTTACTAACTGGATAAACAATTAGCATGAAGTATTTTTCATTATTCAGTGGTGTAGGTGGTTTTGAATTAGGAATACAACAAGCAAAGGAAGGACAACTTTGTGTCGGATATTCAGAAATCGACAAGCACGCTATACAAATCTATCAAAAACAATTTCCAACACATAAAAACTATGGAGACATTACAAGAATCAACACAGATGAATTACCAGACTTTGAATTACTCGTGGGAGGATTCCCTTGCCAGGCTTTCTCTATTGCTGGAAAAAGACGAGGATTTGAAGACACTCGAGGGACATTATTTTTTGAAATTGTCAGACTACTTAAAGCAAAGCAGCCAAGACTTCTTCTTCTCGAGAATGTTAAAGGATTGCTATCTCACGACTCTGGGTCAACTTTCCGAACCATTATCACATCGCTTGCTCAACTGGGGTACGATGTTCAATGGCAAGTGCTTAACAGCAAAAATCACGGAGTCCCACAAAATAGGGAACGAGTGCTCATTGTCGGACATCTTAGAGGAACACCCAGACCAGAAGTATTTCCTTTCACCGAAGCAAATGGAAACACTATTCAGCAAATCAATAGACCAAAACACTCAAATGATCGAGTCTACGGAACTGGTGGTGTAAGTCCAACACTTAACACGATGCAGGGTGGAAACAGACAACCATTTATCCATGTAAAAGAAGCTACAAAGCTTGGTTATGCAGTTGCAGAAGTTGGAGATAGTATCAATCTATCTGTTCCAAATTCAAAGACACGCAGAGGAAGAGTTGGTAAAGGAGTTGCTCAAACACTTGATACTGGTATGAGTCAGTTTACTCTAACAAAAGACATGAGAGTTAGAAGACTTACACCACTCGAATGTGAGAGGTTACAAGGATTCCCAGACTACTGGACCGAAGGAGTAAGCGACTCACAGAGGTACAAATGTTGTGGAAATGCCGTTACTGTAAATGTAATTCGTGATGTGTGCATGAGGATGTTTCAATAGCCGACTTCCGGCTATATGATCAGAAAGTTTTGTTACCACTTTTCTTTCTGATCATATAGGCGGACATCGACCGCTTTTAACCAAACAATTATATTTTTATGAATACAGAAGAAAACTTAGTAGGCTTCGGAGTAGTGCTTGCACTCGTTAAAGGAGGCTTCAAGTGTGCTCGCAAGGGGTGGAACGGAAAGGAGATGTTTATCTTTTTAGTAAACGGAAGTACATTCACAGTCAATCGTGCTCCACTAAATGAGATCTATCCAGAAGGAACAGAGATCAACTATCGTTCGCATATTGATATGAGAACAGCAGATGGATCTATCGTTCCATGGGTAGCATCACAAACAGATCTACTCGCAGAGGACTGGTATCAAGTAGCATAATCCATGAGTCAGAAGAAGAAACTCATGAAGGAGCATCGGAAGGAAGCTCGTGCTCTACGAAGGAAGAAGGGTGAGCAATAAAACAAAAGGAGGCTACCGGAATGATCCGGAAGGAGCCTTCGATGCAGTCTGGGACTTCATGGTAGAGCACTCGGAGATCCTTCCATCCGGTGCATACTTCATCAAGTTCCACGCTAAAGGTAAGCAGAATGTGATCAATCGTTTCAAGGCTCGTTTCTACTATGGCTACCATCGTGAAGATGTCCATGAAAAAAAGCTTCTTGCGAATCAGTTCTTCCTAGAAGATCAGAGAGTAAGAAGAGCAAAGAAAGAGAAGTACGAGAGATCAAAAAAATATGCTAGGGTAGGAGCCTTCACAAAGAAATACCTACCACTTATACATCAACTAATTTTCAAAAAACGTCATGTCAAAAATAGGCAAGCAAGAGATATCCAATCGACTCTATGATAGAGGTATCGCAGGTATCACAAAAAAGTATCAAGCAGACTATGTTGTCGAAGAAGTTCTCAACATCATCTATCGTGGATTGCTCGCAGGAGAATCAATCAATCTTCCTCCGATCGGAATCCTTCGCACTAAGATGAAGAAGGAAAGAAATGGCCGCAATCCAAAAACTGGAGAAGCAGTCTTCATACCGGCTCATCGCAAGGTATGTTTCGCTCAAGGGGAGAAGATGAAGGTATCAATCGAAAAGGTCGACAAAGGAGAGTCCATTGATTCTTTAACTTATTAAGTATGGGCGAGCTTATTCCTTCGCCTTTCGTTGATGGAGAAGAGTTCTCAAAAGGATTCTGGATCACATCAGACGACAAGGTATGTGTACCGGAGAGTCAAATAGTTCTAGCGGTACAGCAAGCAATAAGCGATACTCTTAATTCTCCGATCACACTAGATCAGAAAATACTCCGGGCAGAAGTTCTCCTTCAATTCTTAATGATAGGCAGAATAGCAAAGATGACGATGCCAAAGGCACAGCATATCATCAAGACTATCATCAGGATCGAAGGGGAGAGAAAGGCTCCGGAGCAACAATCATGATAAGACTTACAATCACAAAAGAAGTTCCTAACGAGCAGTTCGAAAAGGAAATGGAGGAATACAACAGAGACTACTCCAGATCAAGAAACAATGGCATGGGAATCTACGAAGGTCCTAAGCCTGTAAAAGTAGTTAACGCTCTTGATGTTCACATTACAGAAGAGCAGTGGGTAGCTATTAAGAAAGCAGTGATCGAAACATTTTAGTATGAAAAAGTTCATTATCACAAAAGCACGACAGATCGAACGAGCAGAAGATCATATAGGCTTAACTCATAAAGTCTATGCTCAAGGGGATGACGATATGCAGGTATCAGACGGCTACCATACAATGGATGAGCTCTATGATCACCGCATCAATCTCTTCATCGCTCTTTGTAAGTATGTGATCTATAACGATGTGAAGCTGCGAGGACTCAACTACAGCGTATGGAGATCAAAGCTACATAGCGATGGATCAGAATATAAGGGATGGTTTATTCTAGGTATTCACAAGAAGCCGGGAGAAATGATCTCGTATCATCTCCCTTTGTCGAAGTGGGATGAGATCGGACTTGCGGAGACTCTTGAAAAAGCTCCGGAGTTCGACGGACATACTTCACAGGATGTTCTCGAGCGATTGAAATATCTATGATGGAACTACTCGACATCAAGATAGTGAAGGGACTTCCTCCTAACATCGGAGTGATCAGACTTTTCTTTAAGTTACCGGATAAGCTTGAGAACGTAGCTTTCGCTTATGGAGATGCAATCTACTCTCTCGGAGATCCGTCAGAAGATCTTATCCGACATGAAGCAGTACATCTTGAGCAGCAAAAGAGAATCGGTGGACCAGAAATCTGGTGGAAGAAGTATATGGAGGATAAGAAGTTCAGACTTGAGCAAGAGATCCCGGCGTATCGTGCACAGCTCCACTCCTGGAGACTCGCTAATGATAAGAAGTGGCACAAGTATTGTCTTGAGCAAATGGCTACACATCTATCAAGTGAGATCTATGGGAACATGGTTGACTACAAAACAGCTTATAAACTAATAGGAGAATAATTTTATGAAGACATTCGAAGAAGTAAAAAAAGAAATAGGGGAGATCGTAGGTGAAGCGAGTATGTGTTGGACTCCATATCCTACAGGAGTATTCGATAGCGAAAGAGCTACTACTCTTTGCCGAAGGCTTGAAGAACTTGCAAAACATGGATATACAGGAGAGCTCGCAGATATCGTTCCTATGGAGGAGAAGAAGGGATATGCGTATGGAGATATCGATCTTATTATCTGGGATCTGGAAACAACCGGCTTCGTGGCTCCGGAATGTAAGATACTCGAGATCGGTGCTTTCATCCTTCGTGGTGATCACATGGAACATAAGCACTTCGTCTTAGATAATAAGTGCGAGATACCAGAAAAGATCACAGAGATCACCGGTATCACAAAAGCTATTATCGATGCAGAGGGAGGAGATCCAAAAGCTGCAATAGAGGAGTTCTTGGAACTCGTTACTCTTGCAAGAAAGAATGTTACTCACAATGGAATACGTTTCGACATTCCATTCTTAGTAGCTTATGCAGGAGATCTGCTCGGTAAGGATAAGAAGTGGGAGAATGAGCTTGCTACTCAACTCAAGGAAAAGGCTTTCGATACTGCAGTACATTTCAAAGCAAAGAAGGTAGGAGCAAAGCAAGGTCCTAGTGAAACATTTCTCTCATTCGCTAATCGTGTAATGGATATGAGAGTATTCGGTGTGAAGTTTAATCTCGGATTGTGTTGTGAGGAACAAAAGGTCGATACAAGTAAGATCTCATTCCACCGGGCTATGGGTGATGTGGCTATGACTTACGAACTTTATAAGGCTATAGCTAAATAGTAATGAAGATATATCGCCTAGAGAATGATACTAAGTGGAATTACGGAATAAGATATAGAATGTCGCCTTACTACCTAAGAGGGCACTGCATCGATATATTCTTCTTTCGTCAGAAGCAAGTTCCAGAGTATGGGGAGAGTTATCAAGTACGGAACGGATTCTTCTTTTCAATCAATTTCAAGCTTCCGAGGATTGAGAGGGGATTCTTCCAGGTGTTCTTAAGAACGAAAAAGAGATGAGAGTAATCTTCCTAGATATTGATGGTGTACTTAACTCTATGGACTGGTACAAGAGACGTACTCGTGTAAAGTCTAAGACATGGGATGAGTATCATGCTCAAGAGTTCGATCCGGTTGCTCTAGCTCTCATCAAGAGAGTAATCAGTGAGACAGGAGCAAAAGTTGTTTTATCTTCTACCTGGAGATTGAGCAAGGAGGGAGTTAAATTCATCAAAGGCCTAGGGATAGATATACTTGATGTTACCCCTCACCTTCCTCGACCTACCAGTACATCAGTTGAGTATTGTGAGAGGGGGAAAGAGATTCAAGCGTGGATCGAAAAGAATATCGAGGATCGTGGCGAGGTAGTAGATCGGTATGTGATCATAGATGACGATACAGATATGTTACCAGAGCAGCAAGAACAGTTTTTCAATACAGATAATCGCTTCGGACTCACAGAGCCTATCGCTAAAGAAATAATCTGGTACTTGAAAAAGAAATAGGTATACACAGGCTCTCACTTCATTGTGAGGGCTTTTGTGTTATTATTTTAGTATGGAAACTACCGAAAAAAACGGAGAAATAACGGATGCTCCACAAAAAGATCCGAAGACAGGACTCTTTCTTCCTGGTAACAAGATGGGAGGGAATAAGAAGGGAGCAGTACACTCTCGTACAATGTTCGAGAACTATCTCAAAGAGAGGGTGCTTGTTAAGCGTAAGATACTCAAGGAGTTAGAGGATGGAACTCTTTCAGAGGAAGACGTGCAAGAGGTCATGACTAGATGGGAAGCTCTCATGCAAGCTCAATATGAGAAGGCAGTAGAGAAAGGAGACGGCTTCTTGATGACGTGGATAGGCGATCAGCTCATCGGTAAGGCAACACAAACAACAAAGATCGAAGGAGCTGTTCCTGTTCGTGGCTTCGAGCTTGATCCGAAGCAGGAGGAGAAAGTAGATGATCAGTTTTCAGTAGAGCAAAAGGTCGAGGAGTTAGTAAAGCCAATAATCGAAGAACAACATGCCAATAGCACTGAATCCTTCTCAATCACCGAGGAAGATACGAAGAGTAACGAAGGAGGGACTCAAGCAGCTTAAGGAGGAGAGCGTAGAGTTTAGAACAAGAGCAACCAGAAGACACTTCGGGTATTTTTGTGCGTACTACTTCAAGCACTCAATCAACTATGCTTTTTGTGATGATCATTACGAGATGTTCCTGGATGTTCACGATCTTCTCGATGGTGTAATCACGGACCTGGTATGGATCGGTTATCGTGAATCAGCAAAGACATGGATTGCTAAGTGTTTCAAGATCTACTGTATCGTGTACAGGCTTGTTGACTATGGGAACGTGGACTCATACGACGATGACAACTCGGAAGCTTTTCTCTATGACGTGATCATCGAACTCCAGACGAACAAGAAGCTCATCGAGGACTTCGGCAATCTCTACAACTCTCCACGTTCAAAGGATGAGAATACGAAGAAGCGTATCGGAGACTTTATGGTCAACCCGGTGCGAGATGATGATGGTCAAGTCTTACGCCTTCCTATTCGTGTGGAAGGACACTCAACACAGACTCCAGTTCGTGGAAGACAGCACAACGGCAAGCGACCGGATCTTTTGATACTGGATGACTTCGAGAACACTATCACGATCAAGTCAGAGAAGATCACACAGAAGGTATGGGATCACATCAAGGAATTCAAGGGAGGACTCGACTCACTCAAAGGGAAGAAGCTCTATCTTTGTAACTACATCTCAAAGTTCGCTAATGTACAGAAGCTTATTGATATGGCAGAGGTCAATCCTAAGCTGCGAGTGAGAATCTTGCCGGTTATTCGTGAGGGAAAGATCACCTGGCCGGAGAAGTATGTGTGGACTGATAAAGAAGCAGAGGAGTACAAGCTCCAAAACCCTACCAAGAGCCCAAAAGTGAGCATAGAAGCGAAGAAGAGGGATATGTGGGACCCAAACACAGGGGACATGACATGGGAGGGCGAAATGATGTGTAATCCGATTGATAACTCGCTCGCTAAGTTCAAACAGGAACACTTCAAGAATATCTCGCTCGAGGAGGTGCTTCGTCGTAAGCTTCCTTGTTTCGTTCTCATCGATCCGGCAGTGTCCGAGAAAGACGAGTCAGACGATACCGGAGTCGCTATCATCTGGACGGATCAAGAGAATCTCTGGTACTCGAAGCTCTTCAAGCTCCGTCTTGACTCTGTAGGCCTTCAAAACTTCTTCTTTGAGATATATGCCGAACTCAATGCTCTCGGTACTCCTGCAAGGCGTATAGGGGTGGAAGAAGAGAAATACTACAAGGCTATCTATCCATTCCTTAAGGTAGAGATGGCAAAGCGTAAGATCTACCTCCCAATGATTCCGCTTAAACCTGCAGCACGAAGCAAAGAGGACCGTATCACAAACGCTCTTCAATATCGCTATGAAGCCGGACATATCTTTCACGTCGTTGGTGAGATGTTAGGTGGAAGGATTCCGATGCTTAATAACGAGTATGAAACACAGGCTCAACGATTCCCGGGGGCATTACATGATGACATGCTCGATGCTCATGCGTACGGTGCGGATGTCGTTCGCTTCGATATGGAAGAGAGTGAGCAAGAGAAACACAAGAAAGAAGTAGCAAAGCATGATCCTTACGACCTTGAAGCCTTCGTTAAGAGTAAGATAGAGGAGAAAAAAGGCTCTCAATACGTCTCTCCATACGATGATGATGGGGAAATAGACTACGATCCAGTGCGATAGATGATGTTATACACAGTATAGACAGTGTATAGCTCTCTTTTATGGTGGTATACTTTGTGTATAAGGTGATATAAGTCATCTTTATTTACTTTTAACATATAAATCTATGCAATCAACAGAAAAAAGTGTCGTATTATTTGCAGATCTAGCTCCTGCACATCAAGAAGCTATCCAGAAAGGAGTAGGATATGATGGAACATCGTATCATCTTAAGGATGGAACAGTTATCACTATCGTAGCAGAAGGGTACGAAGTTGTTTCTCCTGCAAGTGAAGTTATTATCCCTGGTGTTCTTGAAGCGGTAGCGGATGGAATCGTTCCTGCTCCAGAGAATGATCTTGAGAAAGCTCCTCTAGTTCCTGCAGCAGAAGTTATCGCAGCTACAGGCGGTGAGAATGAAGCGGTAGCGGATGCTGCAGCTACAGGAGAAGTTGTTCCAGAAGCTAATACAGAAGTTACTGCAGATAGTAACAATGAAGCAGCAGAAACAAAGTCAGTAGTAGATGTAGTTGCTCCGGAGCAATCAACAGAAGGTGCACAAACTGGTAACGTAGCTTAATTATTAACACTTTTCTACCGACCGGTAAAAAAGTATGGCAAATACACACTATAAGATAAAGGAACGTCTAGTGGTCCAGGTACAGGCAGAAATTCTCTTCGGAGAGCAGTACCGAGATTCTAAGACGAAGGAAGACTGGAGACGTAATGATGAGGTGATGCGTGGATTCCAAGAGGCCGATGATTCAACAAGAAACAAAGTCCCTCTTTACCAAGCTATCGCCTTTGAAGAAACTCTCCTATCTAAGATCGATAACTCTCTAACTTTCAAATTTGAAGCAGGAGGGCTTGAAGATAAGAAGAAGGCTATCAAGTTCAACTCTCTTCGTGAAAGAGATGCGAAGGTTGATAGATGGGATAAGAAGGATCGTATGTCAAAGAGACACATGATCAGTTATGGAAGGAAGATCGACGGATATACTGCTTCATCAGAGAATGGAGAGTATAAGCCAAACTACTTCAACATCCGCCCTCGTCATTTCTACATCGATCCAGACTGTGGAAACGATAAAGAGAAAGCTCTCTACATGGGATGGTATGGCGTGAAGAAGGGAAAGTGGGAACTCCTTGAAGGAGTAAAGAAAGGAATCTACGATAAGAAGGCGGTTGAAGAACTTATCGCTGCAGGAGGTAACTACAACGATATGGAGGAAAGCCTTGATGAGAAGAATGCAGGAGCTTCTCCAGTCGCAGGAGGTACAGGAACAAAGAAGAAGTGGAGAAGTGATATCTTTATTTTCTATCAAGCATTCACTACGAATGATGATGGTGAAAGATATTTACTCCTCATCACGAGTTCCGGCTTCTGTATCAGATGTCAGAAGCTCAAGGATGTAGATCCTTCTGGACTCTACCCGATAGCAACTGCAGCCGCTTCTCCAAGTGATGCAGAATTCTGGTCAATCGCTCCGATCACTCGTGTGCGAAGAATGTTTAGGCAGCAAGAGAAGAGTATCGGGCAGATGCTTGATAACTCTGATCAAATCAACAAGCCGAAGATTGCCGTGAATGTGGACTTCATCCGCAACATGTCGCAGATCAAGTATGGTACTAAGGGCTTTATTGAGGTAACTGGTAATCAAGACATCAATCATCTTGTTATGCCAATGACTACAGCTCCTACTACTGGACCGATGCTTGTGTTCGATAAGCTACAGAACATTACAGATCGTCAGAGTGGAGTTACTCCAGAAGCTGCCGGAGTATCAGATACAGACGGAGTTCTCGGAATCGTGGATGCTAACATTCAAGCTCTCGGGGATCGTATCAATCTTCTCAATCGTGAGCTTTCAGAAGGTATCTACGAGTTCGCAGTTCTTTACAAGAACGGAGTTCGTAATCATCTCACTGGAAAGGTAGCGATCAGAATTCTAGGACCTAATGGACTTGGAATGGAAGAGATCTCATGGGGTGATCTCAAGCCTACAGACTACGACTACGACATCATCATCTCTTCTTCTACATCAGAAGCTCAAGCATCAGATGAAGAGACGAAGAACAAGCTCAACATCCTCGAAGCAGCGAAAGAAGATCCTCTCTATAACCAAAGAATGGTGCGTGAGAAGGAACTTGAATACTCTGGATTCGATGAGGATGAGAAGCGTGCTCTCCTTGATGTCCAGGATGGTAGTGAAGGCATGATGATCAAAGCCTACGAAGACTTTGAGAAGATCCTTCTTAACAAGGAAGTCATCGTTCCTCGTAATGCTAATGCAGTCTATCTCCAGGTCATGAATGATCTATGGGAAGAACGAGACGGACTTATCGACAAGCAGTTCGGTGCTCGTAAAGCTCCGATCATCCACCAAAGACTCGAGCAGTACATTTCAGAAATTCAAGGCGTAGTGGAAAAGAATATCGCTCTTGATGCTGCAATTGAACAAGCAAAAGTCGGAGGACTTGAAGAGACTCCTGGAGGTGAAGCAGCAAAGATTGATCCTGTAACAGGGCAACTCATCGAAGCTGTACCGGGAGACACAGCAGCTCCGGCAGATGTAGCTCTTCCTACTGGTCAATAATTATTCGCATTAACACACCGATATGAAAACAACATATACAATCAAGAAAAGAAAGGATGGTGATGTGGAAGTTACCGAGCACGGTATCACACGTCAGTCATCTCTTCGTGAGACTCTCATGAGTTACGCCGAAGTAAAGACAAAGCTTAAGGAGATGGATGCACAGTCTTCTCTCTGGAAAGCCGGGATCAAGGCTTGCCGTGATCACAAAGATACAAAGAAAGTGGTTATGTTCTTCGAGAATCTATCAAAGCAAGATCAAGCAATGCTCACAGAGTATCTATCCTTCAAGGATAAGCTCTCAAGGCATGACAAGGCTATGAGTGCGATCAGACGTGATGCTACTCGTATGTCTCGCTTCCTCTCTGCAGTGCACAAGCTTCTTCCAAAAGAAAAGCCTGTAGCTAAGAAGAAATAGTATGGATCACGATTCTCTCAAAACAAAATATCCAGAGCGTGCGAGTGAGCTAGATGCTGCTCGTCTACTCATGGAATCATCAACATCACTCCCGATGAAATTGATGTATCAGAATAAACAGGATGAGTTCAACAAACTCATTCAAGAGTTATTCACACATGCAAAGGAGTGGAATGATGGAAAGATACGCTATACTATAGTAAAGATGGAAGTGCTTCATGATGAGATCAAAAAACTTCAAGAAGCAAAAACTCTTTACAATGATCTCGTCAAAGCAATAGAAGAAGAACCAAACGGAGAGGACAAATAAACTCTCGAGCATCATACAAGTGGTGCTCCCTCCATTCAAGTATTACGGTCGGTGGGCTTGAATGTGGGGAATACCACTTGTGGATATTCTGCTAGTGGTATACTCAAACTACCGACCACCTCCGCACTGCAAATGCGGTAGATAAATTAACTGCACAGGGGCTCACGGAACATACCTGGTTAAAAAGTTGTTCAAATGTAGTATGAATATACCGCAGGATATCCAAGACAAGATCGTTGCAAAACGAGCTCCAGTTGAGGAAGAAAAGAAAGAGGAAGTTAAGGCTCCGGAAGCCGATACCCCTACTAAAAAAGAAGAAGCTCCAACCAAATCAAATGGTCAATCGATTGCTCAAATTGCAGAAGGAATGGAGGACTCTGCAAAAGAAGACGACAAAGCAAAGGAAGACACTCCGGATGAAAAGAAGGAGGATAAACCTAAGAAGAAGTCAGTCTTCGAAGATCTCATTGAAACTAAGCGAGAGCTTAAAGAATTGAGAAAGGAAGCGACCGAGAATGAGATCGCTCTTATGGAGGATGTCAAAACTCTTCTCGCTAAAGTCGAAAAGCTTGAAAAAGCAGGTATTACTCCATCAAAAGAGGTCCAAGAAGAATCCGAAACGCTTCTTAAAGAACTCGAGGAGGAATACGGACTTGATAAGAAAGGCTTCGATAAACTCGAAACTCTCCTCAAGAAAAGACTCGGAATTAACAGTACCTCGAAAGAAGAAAAAGGAGATGAAGATACCAAGAAGCGAGTCGATGCACTTGAAAAAGAAAAGCAAGACGACAAGAAGAAGCAAGATGTAGAGAAGCAGATCAAGACGATTGAGAAAGCGATTGAGAATGAGTTCACCTCACTCACAAAGACTTTCCCGGATGTTAAGGATGCAGTATCTCTTCAAGCAATCACTCGGTATATTCTTTCTGATAAGGACAACCTAACGAAATCAATGGAAGAAATTGTTCGTGAGATGTACCCAAAGGCACTCGGTGAAAAACCTAGTATCGATGGTTACTCTGGCGGTGCAGATCATTCAAAGGTTGAGATAGATCCAAACGATCCACAAACAGAGCAAAAACTCCGTAAGGATCCTAATTTCAGAAAGTCATACCAAGATGATCTTCGAAGACGTGTTCGTGGTAATGTCTAACCTCCCCACTCCTTCTAATAGGAAAATCCACCGGCCATAACTACTTTTATGGGATTAACTATTTCAAAGGAACAGTTCGAAAACTCATACCAGACCATCTTCCAAGATGTTCTCGTTGCTATGGAAGTCTGTAACACAGAACTCCGTACGCTTCTCGAGTATGGATCGTCAGTTGCTCGCCCTCGTGCGATCATCGACGGTGTGCGTGTACGTGATTATACAGCAGGTTCAAACTACACTATCGACCCTACAGGAGACGAAAAGGAATCCCTTATCGTTAACAAGCTTAAGGTAGCTGTAGTTCGTATCGACCGTACTGAAAAGGTGCAGATGAAGAATCTTTCTCCATCTGAATTCTTCGGTACACAGATCGCTCTTAAGGTATCTACATACGTTGACGGTGATGCTCTTGCACTCGCTCGTGGCTTCGCTACGTTCGATGCAGGTAACATCGGAGGCTCTGCAGGTACTCCTATCGATCTTGATGGAACTTCTCCTGCTAACCCAGTTGAAAAGACATCAGCTAAGGCATACGCTACTGTACGTTCACTCGTAAAGGGCAAGCTCCTTACAAACATGGTGTGGGTGATCGACTCTCTTGCAGCCGGATCTATTGAAGTTACTCTTATGGGTAAGTCAATCGAACTCGCTACATCAGTATGGAAGAACGGTTACGCAGGTCCACTTCGTACAGCACAGCTCTACGTTAGTGAAAACCTTTCAGCCGATGCTTCTATCGAATTCGCTACAATTCCAACAGCAGCACAGACTTTCGTAGTCGGAGCGTATACATATACCTTCGTAGCGGCAGTTGGAGCTACTCCTGGAAACGTGCTCATCGGTGCAGGTGTTGCAAACTCACGAGCTAACCTCGTTGCAGCTCTTAACCAAGGAGCTGGAGCAGGTACAACTTATGTAGCATGGACAGACGTTTCTCCTACATTCGATGCTTCTGTATGGGCGGAACTCCGTCTTACAGCAGTTGACAACGTAGCAGGAACACAGATTGACATCACAACTATCGGAAGTGGTCGTCTTGCAATCTCTGGTACATGTATTGCAACAGTTGGAGCTCTTACTTACAACTTCATCAACTCACCTTACATGGTTAAGGGAGCAATCGATGTGGTTGCACAGGATAAGATCGAAGGTGAATCAATCCCAGATCCATTCCAGATGGCAGATATCGTTCGTTCATTCACAATGTACGGCGTGAAGCTATTCAAGGATGGTATCAAGCAGGGTGTTAACGTTAAGATCAAGGCCTAACAGCTACTCCTACCTTCGGGTAGGGGGAGTGCTCCGGAAAATTCGGATAACTCCCCCCATTCTAAGGGGAATAACAAAACACTATGACAGGATCCGATATCGTAAAAAAGTTCGAGCTATGGACCGATGACTCTACAGAGATGTCGAGTGATGAAGAGTTATTCCTCGCCGATCAGAAATATAAACTCATTCTCTCTGAAAATCAGTGGGAGTTTTTGCGTAAGACAGCATCCGGAACATTCTCTGGAGGTTTTATCGATGTATCAGCACTAGACTTTGATCGCCTAATGGCCAATTATGTCGATGATCCGTCATGTGGATCGTTCCCCGATACAGTCGTCATCTATGTGAATAACAACCCCTACAAAGTCATTCCTATGGGTTCTAGGTGGAATCAGAGTGGCGTAGCTTACTACGATTCAGTGAATAAGAAGATCATGATCCTCGGAGAGTCTGGAGGAACATATTCTTTTGACTATAAGTACAAGCCGGAAGCTCTTACTCTTATCACTTCTCCTGTATGGGATGAATACTTCCACATGGCGATCGTCTATGCGATGTTGCTCGATGATGAAGTGATCCAGAAGGTAGAGAAGGCTCGTTCAAGCATCACCGAAAACGCTGCACAGTTCCAGAGAATCATGACGAATCTCAAGTCTCACGACTCTAAGCTCTTCCTCCTATAGTATGAAAGACAAAGTTATTCATTTTCAAGTAGAAGACGGAAAGATGTATCTTCTCTATGAGTCTGGGAAGCTATATATGGCATCAGTAGGAAAATCAGACTTTCAGAGAATAAGTGTTCCGGATATGACTAAGCCAATAACCCCATGAGAACAAAAACAATCACACAATTTAAGTCCGGTACTCACAACATCTTAAACAATGAGATCATCCCTGTAGATGCTGCTCAAGATTCTGTTAACTGGACCACTCAAGATGGAAAGATCATGCTCTCGTATGGTCGTTTTTTGGTAGGTGATAGAGGTACAGCCGGCAAAGTACGATCGGTATGGCCTGGTTACAAGGTAGACAGTACTCGTGTTATCTATCGCAAGAAGGGAACTGTTATCCAGTACTTAAACGGATCTACATGGACAGATGTCATCACAGGCCTCACAGAGTCGCATGAGTACATGTTCCAGAATTATTCTTCACTTGCAGGATCTTTCACCTTTGCAATCGGTAGAGGTGGAATCTTTAAGATGCACAATGCGAATCCTGGATCATATATGAATATGTACGATGCAGCGAAGAACTTCAAGTGTAAGGGAATCATCGACAAAGGAAGGATGCTTGCTTTTGATATTGAAAACGATCCTACTGGCCTTCGTGGCTCTTTCATCGATGCTCAAAACTCTACGACCTATACAAGCGTAGCGAATGAAGTAGTAGGAACTGGTAACGGATCACAGACTGTATTCACAGGTACACTCGCCTTCAAAGGAAGTAACCCTCTCGCTAACTGTTTCGGACTTTCACTCAATATGAATCCATCGGGCATCACTGCAACTGATAACTATCTCGGAGTGATCTCGGGGACTGGAGTAACTGGAACAATCAACTACATCACAGGAGCATTTTCGCTCACGTTCTCTGCTCCAGTAGCAGGTGCTACACAGATCCGCATCTCGTATCAATGGGAGAACTCAAACAATAAAGGAGTAACAGACTTCACTTATTCTGCGACTCGTCTTGCAGGTGAAGGCTTCGTACTACGACAGGATGAAGGTGGAGATATGATCATGAAGGTACTTCTCGGACTTGATGGAAGCTACTACTCAATCAAGCAGTATTCAGTGTACAAGCTTACTCTTGATAACACAGATACAAAGCCGGAGAATCTCGTCTATCGTAAGGATCTCGGTATTCCAAACTGGCAAGCTGCAACTTCAACCGGTAGAGGAATCATCTTCATGAATACGGCTAACCCTGCACGACCACAGCTCACCGTTCTTGAGCGTAACCCTCTCGGAGATAACACAATCGCTACAATCTTACTTCCTCACTATCGCTTCGACTCATTCGACTATTCAGAGTGTGTTCTTGAGCCATTCCAACAGTTCATCGTTATCTCTTGTAAGAATCCAGGATCAACAACAAACGATGTTCTTCTCCTTTGTGATATCGAACTCGGTACAGTAGACAAATATAACTACAGAGTGCAGTCTATGTGTCGTGATCAAGGTATTCTTTACATCGGCGATACAATTACAGAGAATGTTTTCTCTCTCTTTGATGGATTCGATGATGACGGAGAGATACTTACTAACTACTGGGACAGTAAGGCAGATCTACTCGGTGTTGAGGATCTCAAAAAGGTCCGTAGAGCACGTTTTCAAGGTAATATCGATGTAGGACAGGTTATGGAGGTATATCTCGCTACAGATGACGGATCCTTTGACTTGGTGGGCACTATACGAGGTGATTCTGGAACTGTTTCTCCTGGTAGTAGTGGAATGGTAGGAGCAAGTATGACAGGAGAGACTATGGTGGGAGGATCTGGAGACTCTTCTTCTACTGTAGGAAAGTATTTCTTTGAGCTCAAGCTAAGGACCGGAAAGTTCCGTAAACGAGCTCTCCGATTCAAAGCTATAAAATATGGTTACGTTGATGTTACATTCGTAGAAGACTGGGACATCATGACATTCGAAGGAAGGATCCCGACACAATTCCGACGAAAGCAAAATGTTTCTCTTGATGGGATATCCACCGACCAACCATCATAAAAAAATAATTTAATAGTATAATAAATATATATGGGATCACAACTTACAAAGGTCATAGGAAACTTTCAAACAACACTCGCTGCGAATATCAGTGCAGGTGGTACTACTGGTACTCTCTCGAGTGCGAACGATAAAGAAGGGAACGCTCTCCCTGCAGGAAAGTACTGCATGATCGTCAATCAAGGTCAGTCAAACGAGCAACACATGATCTTTGATCTTTCTGGAGTAAACATGACAAACATTGTCGGAGTAGATCACTCTGGAGATGTTAGTGTCGGAGCTCTCAAAGATGCTCGTATCAACAACCCGATCAAACTCACAGACTTTGTGAATCTTCTTCGTATCGTTGAAATCCTCAATGGTATCTCTACACTCGATGGTACTTCTCCTATGCAGTATGATGCAGAGCCTACTATTACAGATCGTAAGCAAGTGATCCATGCAGGATATGCTCAAGATCTCATCACTGGGATCATGGGAACTGCTTCGGATATTGCTGCAGGATCTACAAAGATGACAAAGGATCAAGGGTCAAAACCTCGAGCTCATTCTACTTATGTTCGTGAGCAGAATACTCCAGACATGACTTTGAAAGTAGAAGCTTTCAGAGGTGCTTTCATTGATTCAATCATCAACTTTGCAGGAGGTAACTCCCCTGCTTTCATCAATCCTGGAATGGGAGGAGATATCACAATCCCTACTGCTAACCCTGCAAACGGTGAGACTGTAACACTCACAATCAACGGAACAGCCTGTGTCTTCACATTCGTATCTTCAATCGGATCAACTCCAGGTAATGTACTTATCGGAGGTACACAGACAATCACGAGAGCTAACCTTGCTGCTCTTATCAATGCTCCTGGAACAACTAATGCTAACCAAGTCGCTTTCACAGGTGCACAGCTTACAGCTATGGGCCTTGTAAACTGTACAGATGATCTCTCTTCAAACATTTTCGTACGAGCAACAAGTGCTACAGTAACAACTTTCACAATGGCGGAGACAATGGCCGGATCTGGTAACGTAGTTGCAGTCAACACGACAAAGAATCGTATTGATCTTCTTGTCCTTAATGGAGGATCTCTTGCAATTCGTAAAGGAACAGAAGCAGTCTCTCCAACAATACCAACTCCAACAACCGGAGATACTGTTCTTGTGAGTGTTTATAACATTCCAGGTGAGACAGTGATTCGTGATCGAAGTGCTGCACTTTCTGGTTACATTTCAGACTGGTATGATTTTGCTGTTTATCGAACAGATCTTCTTACAAAGACGGGTGATGGATCTACTCTTACAAATCTTCAAAATAATCCTGCTTTAGCAAATATATTACCAAAAAACAAAATTACTACTTGTTTTGAAACAGCTGCAAGATTTACTTCAACAATAACTGGTGGAGGTGGTCAAACAAGCATTACTTACAATGCAACAGGAGCTAAATTCCATCATGGTTATACTTATACTGCAAGTTGTTTAGGATTGACTTGGGAACTTACAGGAAAACCATCAATTTTATATGCAGGAAGTCCTTTCTTTTCAACAAGGATAACAATGACTACTGTAAGTATTTCTGCTTTTGGCCTTTACTTTGGCTTAGGAAACCCAACCGTTGCAGTAGCAGGGCACACCTTTACAGTAGGTCATGCAGGATTCAAGATAATAAAATCAGGTGGAGTAATTTCTTTATATGCAACTCAAGCAGACGGAACTACAGAAAATGCTTCTTCTGTTTTAACAACCCTTGCTTTAGGAGATGATGTTGAATTGTTAATGAAAATAAATGGTTCATCCAGTGTGGATTATTATTATAGAGTTAATGGTGGAGCATTATCTAGTGCAACAAATCTAACAGCAAATATGCCAAGTGGAGTATCTCAGTCAGCACAATTTTCATTTTCTTCACACAACACGGATGATAACTCATTTGAAATTACTGTTAAAGGAGCAGACTATGAAAGATAAATAATATAAAAATATGCCTACTACACCATACAAAATCGCATACGGAGATACACTCGGAGCTATCGCTTCAAAGAACGGACTTTCAGTTCAAGAGGTAATGGCAGCAAATCCAACGATCAAAGATCCGAACAGAATATCTGCAGGGGCTTCTTTGGTCATCCCTTCAAAGGCTCCAGTAGTTGCCGCTCCAGTTGTAACTACTCCAACAACATCCCCTACAGGTGGAAAGACAATCGCCGATGCTGCAAAGGACATCGTTCCAGACTTCAACTATATCGACAACACTGATCCTGCGATCGGTGCGTATGTAGATCGTCTCAAGACAGATGCTTCAAGTACTATCGACGAAGCAGAGACTCGAAGACTTGCTCGTGAGCGTATTCAAGCACAGATCGATTCTCTCAAGATTGCAGGTGCTCAAGCTCTTTCTCGTGCTCGTGAAGCAGGAAAAGGAAGACTCGGAACATCAACTGCTATCAATGCACGCTCCGGAGCACTTGGATCTTCTTTCTCACAGGCGGATGAAGGAAACATTAAGACATACAATGAAGGTATCGAAACAGATATCGAGGCAGAGACTCAAGCAAAGATCGTCGGACTTCTTAATAATGCCGATAAAGATGCTTCTCAAGAAATTGCAGATCGTAGAGCAGCTAGAGAGAAAGGTGCAGAAGCTTATGTCTCATTCATCACGAATAGAACTACAGCTCGAACAGCTAAAGCTAATGCTCTTGCTAAGGCTTTTGCTGCTCAAGGAATCGATCCTTCAAAGCTTAGTGCTACAGATGCTAAGAAGCTTCAAGATGCGTATGGAATCGATTCTGCGACCTTTGGCGGTATGGTAAGTGATGCGAAACTAGAGAAGGCTAAGGCAGAAGCCGAGGCGGATAAGATTGCTCGTACATCACAGCCTCAATCAGTACAGGAATATGAATATGCAAAGAAGAGTGGATATACTGGAACATACAATGAGTATCAGAATCTCGATGCTAATCGTAAGGCACAGATTGCAAGTGCAGGAGTAGCAAAGAACTCTTTCGGACTTACTCCATCACAGCAATTCACAGCTTCACAAACTCTTCAAAAGAAAGTAGCAACTAATACAGATGCAGCTCGAGAGATAAATCGTCAGATCGGTGTTATGACTGGAGCATGGGATCGTTATGCAACAGGAAAAGCAACAGATCTTAACGCTACCTCACAGGCTATCATCACATCATTCAACAAGATCCTAGACCCTACATCGGTTGTTCGTGAAACTGAATACGATCGATCTGGATCTGGACAGGCTCTTCTCTCTAAGATTGAAGGAAAGATCGCAACTATCTCTCAAGGTGGACCAGGGCTTACTAAGGAATCACTCCAGGAACTCGTAAACCTCGGAAAGACTTACGAAGCTAATGCAAAGAGAAGTATAGAAGCGGAACAAGCTCGAGCACGATCAGAAGCACAATACTACGGACTTAACGCCGACTTTATTGCTGCTCCGGCTCCAGTGAATGAATCAGCTCCTGGAAATGATGGAGGATCAACCTACACAGCTCCGGCAACTCCAGAAGGTAAAAAAGCTATCGGATCAATTAACTTCTTCGAATAATAAAAATATGGCAGTATACGACAAAATCAACGAAGCACTTGCTCAAGGGTATACGGCAGATCAAGTCTTAGCAGAGATGGAAGCACAGGGATCGAAAGTCTCCCCTGTTTTCAATCAGCGTGTGAGCGAAGCAAAGGCACAGGGACATGATCCATATACTATCCTCAAGGAAGTAGCTACTCAATCGGGGGGCGATATCGCTCTTCGTTTTCAGAATGAGCAAGAAAGAAATACTGCTACAACAAAATCAAGGCTTGTAGATCGTAAGGCAAAGTATCAAGAGTTTATCGATGAGACTGCAAAGCGTGTGAAGACTGGAGAAACTGGCATCCCTGCAGCTCTTCTTCAAGTTGTCGGTAAAGGTGCAGATACTACATTCGGAGGTATCTATGATGCTGCTTCTGCTATTCCTGGAGTTCGTTATCTCGGAGACAAAGCAGAGGAAGCTATCGCCGGAGGTATTGAGAAAGCAGCAAAGACAGAGAAAGGAAAGAAGTTCTTGGCAGGTGCTACGGAACTCGTAGAAGAGAATCCAGAGACAGCGAGAAACCTTCAAGCCGGGATCTCGGTTGCTTCTGTCATCCCTGGAGTAAAAGCAATCACAAAGGGAGTAGAGACTGCGGCAAAAGGTGCAGAGATAGCAGTAAAGGCTACAAAGGCAGGTACAGGATTCTTGAAGAAGGCGGCAGTAGCCGGAACAGATGCGGCAGGAGAGAAACTTGCAAAGTCTGATCTCGGGAAAAAGATTGTTGATAAGGATCTTCAAATGACTAAGGAGTACAATGATCGTATTCTTAATCTTGATGCTAATTCTCGAAGGCTTGAGAAGTCTTACACGACTAAGGGTGAGAAACCTGCAGGGCAGATTCTCGCAGAGCGTGGCATAAAGATCGGATCAGAAGCAGAGCCTACAAGTGGGCGTATTCTTGCAAATACTGATGATGCTATCGATACTATCGCCGATGAGCTTCGTGTTAAGGGAAAGATCAAGAGTGCTCTTCTTAAAGAAGAAGCTGCAACACTTAATATCAATGAGCTTGAAAATGGTGTTATCTCTAGTATTAAAAGTAATGCAAAGCTTGATCCTACTATCAAGAAGGATGCTATCGAAGGATTCAAAAAGTGGATGGCAGCAAAGAAAGAAGCTTTTGCAGATAATCCAAACCTCGAGCTTGATATGGCAGATCAGATTCGTAAGTGGGCCGATGATAACATCGACTTCAAGAGTGCTCGCATCAAGAATCGTACGATAAGCGATGCGGATGAGTTGTTCTCAAAGGCTACTCGAGACTATATCGACAAGTACATCACAGAGAATGTTACTGATACAGCACTCAAGGCTATGAATAAAGACATGCAGGAACTCATTCGAGTGAAGGATCTTCTCCAGAAGAGAAATGGACAACTCATCGCAAAGGGTGGAGTTGTTTCTGGCTTCCTTCGTAAGTCAATCGGTGCTGCAGCCGGTGCTTCTCTTGGTGGTGGATCTGTAGGATCTGTCTTTGGTGCTATTGTAGGGGCAAGATCGGCCGATGAAATAGCAAATATTATGGAAAGTGCTCCTCGATTCGTCGTGAATCAAGTTGCAAAGCGTGTCGCAAAGAATCAACCAGAGAAGCAAGATATATTCGAGCAAGCTCTCCAGATACTAGAACAAAAGAAGTACCAGAAATCAAAGCAGCTTCGTCTCCCTGCTCCTGGTCAGACTGCTCCTCGTAAGATGTTCGTCTCTCCTCGTGGCAATGTAAGCACAAATAGAGGTGCAACACTTGCAGAGGATGCTAACCAGAGATCATTCCTTACGAATCAGAGAAAGGGCACTCCTACACAAATGAAAGCTCTTCCTGCTCCTAAAAGTGGAAGAGTGAATTCGGACTTCGTAGTCTCTCCAGAGGGTGTTACTGCTCCGGCAAGTGATACTGTAGGCCTCAAGAAAGCAACCTTCTTGAAGAAGCAAGAGATCGCAGATAAAAGAGGATCAATGAGAGCAGCAATAACAAAGAGCCTCAATGAATCATACAAGAAAGCTCCTGCAGCTAAAAAAGAAATCGATTCATTTGCCGAAGAAGTTGCAAAGGAACTCGGTGGGAAAGTAAAAACGGCAGCAATCAAGAGTCGTTCTCGATCCACTGAAAAGGTGCTTGATGAATACAGAGGAGATCACACAAAGCTCACGGATATCGTCAGAAATACCATCGTACTTGATGGAAACGATAAACTTGCAGAGGCTTTCACGAAACTATCCACTCATGGAGAAAAAGGAAAGCATGTTCTCCCAGGAGATGATCCTTTCGGATATACCGGTGTGAATGTGAAGGTCAAAGCAAAGAATGGAATGATCGGAGAAGTACAGGCCAATACTCCAGAAATGCTCTTTGCAAAGGAGTCTCCGGAGACAGTTAAGGCAATCATCGGAAAGAAGAAATACAGTGAGCTAGTGGCAAGATATGGCGATGTAGGAGGAAAAGGACACAAACTCTATGAAGAAGCTCGTGTCCTAGATCCTCGTTCTGCAGAGTTCGAAAAACTTGCAGAAGAGTCAAGAAATTATTATAGTACATTCTATGGAAACTAAATTCAAATTACACGAAGATGGAGTAACCGGGTACAAATTCCCTCCACTCCCAGAGCCGATCATGTCCATGTATCAAGGTGAAGAGACAGAGGTAGCTCCTGGATCGGAAGAAATGGGAAGAGCAAATGATGCTCTTAGATTCGGCGAAGATATCGACGAGAAGAAATATTCAGAGCTTTAGCAGTTAGATAGGCCTTTCGAGCGAGTCGCATCGAAGGTCCTGTTCTGTATGCTTTAAGGATCTGATACGACTCATTCAAGAAATGATAGTACGAGTAGAGCTTCGAGTCAGAGACTCCTCCATCATACTTCATGTAGTCGCTCACGTTCGAGATTGTATCTGCAGTCTTGATCGATAGTGTTGCGATGCTCATGTGCTCCGGAGCACTTTGATAGTTTTCGTCTGTATTCGTAACAGTACGAACGAGCATTGTGATTCTACCTCCGAAGATCTTGGACATCTTCTTTGCAGAGACTCCACAATCTTCGAGAACATTGTGAAGGATCCCGGCAATGACTACATCGTAGCTATATCCGCACTTGTAGAGGGTATATCCTGCAGCGAGTGGGTGCATGATGTAAGCCTTGTTACTGATGCGACGTTTCTGTCCTCTGTGTTGGTAGGTTGCGTATATGATGGCGATGAGTGTTTTTAACATAGTGTTTATTTTGAATTAAGTTTTTGAGTAGTGTTTTCGTTGTATCGCTTGATCTCTTCGATTGAGACAAGTCTACAAGGACCATGAGCACTCTTCCCCTTTCGGGCCTTGAGTTGCTTTCTTTTGATGAGATTCGTAAGAGCTGCTACGGTGGTGTATGGTCCATTTCTTCCGAGTAGTAGCTTTTCTTTGACGATCTGCCCGAGAGTGTATTCCATAGCTAGATAAATTTTAATGTAACGACATCTCTCTCTGATCTGATGTGCTTTTTGAATTGATCAGCTTCCTCCGGTGTTTCGAAGAGATTCTTTTTCACTTCGATGTGAAGGCCATCCATTGAGAGACGAGCGTAAAAGTTGATAGTGCGATCATTGAAGAATGTTGAGTCTTGCATAGTTATTTGAGGTTATAGAGTTTAATTCCTGGCTTGTTTTTGTAAAGTGTAAACATGATTCCGAGTGAGAAGATCGAGATTGTGAAGCTTCTGTGATTGCCTCCCCCACGAACTTGATATCCATTAACCCAGTATTTTTTTTCAGTGTTGATCATAGTGTTATTTTGTGTGATTATTTTTACAGTCAGAGCATCCCTTCGGTCGTGAGACTATCTCATGACATCCGCAGATACAGCGACCAGTCTTGCTAATGTTATTTTTCATAACTATTTTGTGTTGATAAGAGCATCCTTTGCAGCTTTCTCGAGATCCCAGTTGATACATACTGTCTTGTAGAAACGAGTATCGAAGTAGTCGATCTGTCCGTCTGAATCATCGTAGTTGTATTGCTCGAGGATTGACTTGATCTTCTTTGTAACTTCGGAGATCTCTGGAGAGTAGTATTCTCCTCCCCATTCGAATGAGCGAACTTTGAAAGCTCCACTCTTGTAGTATTCGCTTCCATCCTTACCGAAGATCTTCACTCCTTCCGGAATATCTTTGACTTCAACACGAATGTGATTGTAGTCAGATGTTACGCTAAACTTGAAGCCCTTGATCTCTTTAAGTTCAGCTCTCACTAATTTTGCGATGTCTTGTGTGCGGAGTCCTTTTGTCTCTTCGTACTTTGCTCCGGCGTATCCTCCTTGTGTGTAAAATGTTTTCATAGTTTTTTTCTTGAGAGGTGTCTTATTCGTTATCCTCTTACTCTTCTATTATAGTCTATTTGAAAACCGTTGTCAAGTTATTAAAAAAAGAAAGTTGGGGATAACTTTCTAGCCTTGTCTAGTATGACATTTTTCGAGCTAGGCTTCTAATACCCCATAAGAAAAGCTCGGCTAGGATCCATCCTAAGATAGCAGCAAAGAGTCCAACGTAAAAGATGGCGACGATAGTTATCAACACAGTAAAATCATGTCCATTCATGGTAGACTTAGTATACTAGATATATGGCTAAAGACGAAGAAGAAAAAGTGAATAATGAAGACGGATCACTAGACATTCTCATTGAGCAAATGTCCGATGTTGCTCTTTTGCTTGAGGCAAAAATCAAGCAGGATAAAGATCTCGATAACAGCGAGCAAATAGATATCATGATTGAGCAATTCTCAAAGCTCGAAAAAACCTTAAGTACATACCTAAAACAAGAGAAAGACGAAAAAGAGGAGGATGAGTCTGATCTTCTCAAGTCCATTCAAAAGGTAGGCGAAACTCTTCAAGCTCTACTTGAGGAGTCAAAAAAAAAAGAAGAATACTCCTACGAGATTGAAATTACTGATAGTTTAAGGGAGAAACTACGAGGAAAGAAGGGAGATGATGGAAAGACTCCGAAAAAAGGTGTTGATTATTTCACGAAAGAAGAGATAGCAGAAATGTCGCAAGTGATCTCTTCTGCTCTTGGTGTGAGTAATAAGCGACTTATAGAGGAAACAGTAGCAGAATCATTCTCTGGCTACGATCTTTTTGCACGTCTTGCGGAACTTGAGAAGGATAAGAAGATCGCTTTCTCTAGCCTTCTTGATGATTCAACCTTCCAGGAACAGATCGATGCTATCAATAAGCACTTTGATCGTCTTGGTCATGGTGGAGGCTCCGGATCCTTTTTCGGACTCACAGATATCGATAGTGCAAAGATGGAAGAGGGTGTTACTTACAGCTTCAAGAAGGTAGGCAGCACAATAGTCCCGGTTGTTGCTTCCGGTGGCGGTGGTGTTCCTTCTGATACTGTAGAGACTGAAACAGCTTTCGGACAGACTTCGGATGCAGGAACTGCTACTGAATATGCTCGAGGTGATCATACTCATGGAACTCCTACAGATCCAGTCCCTGCTCACGTTGCTCTTCCAGATCCTCACACTCAATACCAGAAGGAAAGTGAAAAGGGTGCAGTGAATGGATATGCGGAACTTGATGCAACAGGGAAAGTCCCTGCAGCACAGCTTCCTTCTTATGTGGATGACATCCTCGAATATGCTAACCTTGCCGCCTTCCCGGTAACTGGAGCTACAGGGATCATCTACGTTGCTCTTGATACAAACAAGATCTACAGATGGACCGGAACTGTCTATGTAGAAGTATCTCCAGGCGTAACGTACGATGACGGAGGTATCTCTTTTGCTTTCTTCCGATCTTCCGGGCTTGTTGTTGGCGATGGCTTCAAGATGATCATTCCATTCTCTGGAACGATCACAGACTGGGTTATTGCTACAAAGGATGGATCAAGTGCAACTATTACACTTGATACTAAAAAGGCAGCGTATGCCGGAGTTCCTACCTTCTCGGCTATCGATGGAGGTGGTGCGAATCGTGTAGCTCTTTCTGCAGCCGCAAAGAATCAAGGAGTAGCTACAGGGTGGACCGTTGCAGTAACGGCAGGAGATCATATCGAGATAACTGTGAATAGTGTTACAGGAGTCTTGACTGGTATCTATGGTATTATTAAGGTAACAAAAACATCATAACTTTATGTCTAGGCAATCAATCGAACAACTCGTAACGACTCCGGCTACACTCAACTACTTGAGTGAATCTGCTTACGATTATACAAAGTGGAATCTCGGGAAAGGACTCATCTATAACAACGGAGGGACTCCGGTTGATAAGTACATCGCTCCGGACTTTCAAGCAATCCGACCGATGGAAGAATCTACTGCTTTTGCAGTTACTCAAATTGTGGCCTATAACTTATCATCTACGATCTGTTATGTTTTCGGTATTGAAAACTCTGTAGCTGCAGCCGCAACTCGTCGTATTGCACTCTGGGAACTTAACCGAAAGACTGGTGCACGTTCTTGGAAAGGATTCATCACGATCACTCTTGGATCTGCTACTGCTCATACTGTTCGTGATTTTAAGATTGACGTTAAGAATGAAAGTACCGGAACAGTACAAGTCGCAGGGACTGCAGTAACAGGGACTGGAACATTTTTTAATACTAATAAAGTGGCTATCGGAGCTCGCATCGGATTCGGATCAACAGATCCTGCACAGATCACTACCTGGTATCGTATCAGTGCGAAGGCAAGTGATACAGGTGCAACACTCGCAACCTCTGCAGGTACAATCGCAGCCGGAACAGCATACGTCATTCAAGAGTTCCGACCTATCTATACAGCAACTAACGCTACAACAACTAACGGAGGAGTACACTATGCAAAAGGTGTCTCTATCGAGGACTTTACTTCTGGAGGAACAACTATTGCACTTGCGACTACTGTAGATGATCAAAAGGCGGTGTACTGGCTCAAAGATGCGGCAGTCGTTACAAACTTAGTAGCAGCCGGAGCAGCCGCAGATTTTGCCGCTGCAACTCCTACCAGTCTTGATCTATACGTTCTCGACTTAGTATCGGCAGGTAACTATAAAGTCTTTAAGTACAATGTTCGTGCTGCTCTTACAGTAGCATCCGGAATATCTACAAACGCTTTTGTACTAGCTACAGGAAACCAGGCGGTAACAGGTACAGGATCACAAAACGCTAACCTTTGTATCGCAACTGCTTCTCATGGACTTGGTAGTGGTGTGAAGTCTCTTTACTTCGTAACAACTACTCGTCTTTATCGTGCTGCAACAGCTAACATCACGTCTCTTAATACTACATATCAATCGGATGTTATTGCAGAAGTTACTCCTGGAGGAACGTCTACTTATGCACTTACTTCTGTTCTCTCTACTGTAGAATATGTTCCTAGTATTGATGCTTTCATTGTAGGAACAACTCATGCAGCCGGTGTCTTCTCATACGTTACTAAATATGTCGCATCTGGTGCTCAATTTGAAAAAATGTTCGGGCGTGATTATAAGTATCTCGAACAATCTTTGAAGAATAGTGATGCTCCTACTATTTTCTCGAATCAATCAACTATCTGCTCATATACAGATGCAGGAGCTAATAGAATCTTTTGTGTAAAACAAGGGACAACAGTATCTACAAATCACATCTATGTGATGGCTTTCGGTGCAGACTGGGATTATGCAGCAAATACTCAAGGAAGACTCATCTCTCCAGAGATAACAACAACGAACGCTCTCAAGTACTATCGTGTATTCGTGAATCAAGTTCGTTACTTTGGTGATACACAGCTCGGTAAAACTGCAGAAGCTTTCAGAATCTATGCTCGTACTGCTAATATCACAACCGATGCTACGACAGGATGGACTCTTATTGATGAGACAAATGATCTCTCTTCATTCGCAGGTGCTGCTTCAATTCAATTCGCTATAGAGTTTAGAACAATCGGTGAGAGTTGTATTCCTGCTCGTGTACTTGGTATCAATTTGGCGTACGAAGATAATACTACAGACTCGCACTTTGCTTTCTCTGCAGATAAGTCATCGGCAGCATCTAAGATCTTCGCTTGGTGGTTTAAGACTGCTTTCGGAGCAACTGTTCCTACTCTTACAGTAAGACTCTATGATGCAACAACTGGAGGTCTTTTGCTCACAGATGATACAGCTACGCCTACTCTTGGAACATTCCAGAAATCAACAGACGGAACAACATGGGGAGCTTATAACACTACAGATAGAGCAAATACAACAACCTACATCAGATATACGCCTACGTCATTGGCTGATTCAATCAATGTCGAGGCGTACATAACACAAGGATAAAACCATGGCTCTACTTGATATCGTAAATCCTGGACCATCTGCATCATTCAATTTTGCCCGAGGTAACATCGGTACTCTTGTAGATGTGGTAGCTCAAAAGAAAGACTCGCTTTTACTTCCTGCAGGTGGAGGAGCCGGAGCAATCTTCCCTTCTGTGGGAGATGTTGATCTTGGAGTAACCTACGGACCTTCTGGAGCAGACTATACAGGAACACTTGAGCAACCTGCAGAAGCAGATGTTCTTTCTGGTGTTCAGTATGGTGCAGGGGGTGTTGAGTTCACTGGATCACTCGCAGGAGGTGGGGATGAAGTCTTCTTTAATATCAATGCAGCATAATAAAATGTGCACAGCTTGTAGTCAAATTTCTTAAATCATGAGATATACTATATGAATATAAGACTTAACAAAATTATTAAAATGACTAACGGAGAAATTGGGGCGGCGATCCTCATTAAAAAATACGGTGTGATTATGATAGCAGTGATGTGGGGAGCAATCTCTCATGTCATCATAGACGTTAAAAAGAATGGATGGAAAGGAATGGGATGGGTGCTCGCAGATGTAACCGTTGCCATGTTCATAGGAGCACTATTCGCTCACATTTGCTCAAAGTTATCTCCAGAATATATCACAGAAGCCGGAGCAATAGGAGGTTACATGGGTCCTTACGCTTTCAAGTATGTGAGGATCGCATTTTTACATAAAATAGGACTTCAAGAGCCTGTACAAAAATAACTCTATGAGAACAATTCGAAGATATACTGGTAGTTTAAGGAATCCAAAAGATAACCGAGATATTAAGTATTCTCGAGTTGCTACTGCAATCAACCTTCCTAGCAAGCACATCACCGATATTTCAATATTCGAAGTATTACATCAATACTCACTCGGGACATGTGTAGCTCATGCTGATATGTTTATCAGAATGTACCAGGAGTACAAAGAGACAGGAAAGATCACTCGCTTCTCTCGAAGGTACATCTATTCTCAAGCCTGGAAGCTAGGAGGATTCACTGCAGATAGACAAGGAGTTTTCCCTCGTGATAGTGCGAAGGTTATCAATACAACCGGAGCGTATGGAGATGACTCTATAGACGATAATACACTCCCTCATGATGTCTATGTGAATCTTTCGATCACAGATGAGATGAAGACAAAGGCTCTTCCTTTTAAGGCAGGATTCGCCTTCCCTTCTGTAGATCTTACAGAGTTAAAAACAGGGATCGTGAAAGAAGGTGTGATCTCTATCACACTCGGATATGAAGCGACCGCCGGATGGAATACAGGGAAGCTCACAAAGCCTACTCGTGTGGAATCTTTTCATCGTGTCGCAGTGTACGGCTTCGAAGATAAAGATGGAGATACTACTTTCTACTTCCGAAACTCATGGGGTAAAGACTGGGGCGAGAAAGGATGTGGAGAGTTCAAGTGGAGTGAGTACAAGAAGTACTTCTATGATCCGATCATCTACACAGATATCCCTAACAACATTTTAGAAGAAGCAAAAAATACACAGTATCGATTCGAGAAGAATCTTAAGAAAGGAGATCGTGGATATGATGTTCAAAAGCTCCAGGAGAGACTTCGTGATGAAGGCTTCTATACATATCCAGAGCTCACTCAATTCTTCGGTGATAATACCTTTGCTGCAGTTGTTGCATATCAGAAGAAGAACAAGATCTCTCCTACATCCGGGATCGTTGGACCTCTTACTCGTGCGAAGCTTAATGAAGTAAAAAAAAAGTCTATAGTTGCTCGAGTGATGGCCTTTCTCTCATAAAGAAGTTCGAAGGATGTGTGCTTCATCCATACTTAGATCAAGTAGGATATCCGACAATCGGATGGGGTAGTAGGTACGGACTCGATGGGAAAGAAATCACCATGAAGTCCCCTTCCATATCATTAGAAGAAGCCGATAGTTTACTCAAAAGAGACATCAAGAAGTTCGAGGATAAAGTCAATCAAGGAATAACGACATATATAAGTCAGAGACAGTTCGATGCTCTTGTTTCTTTCTGTTATAACCTCGGATCACTGCTTGAATTAAAAGACAAGATAAACCTAAAAACCATTAAAAGACAAGACTTTTTAGCCTATTCTTACGCTCGTGATGTAAAGACAAATAAGATGGTACAACTACCAGGATTGCTCTATCGTAGAGGTCAAGAAGCAGATCTTTTCTTCTCTTAGCACTACTCCCCTCGCCTGTCATTTAATATAAAAAGATGCCCCCCGACTTCGTAAAGTCGTCTTTTTGGCGTAAGAGGGGAAGGGGAGAGGGGGAAGAGAAAAAGAAAAACCATTCTAGTTGTGAGACTAAAATGGTCGTGCATAGTAACCGTAGCTATGCTCGGAGATAAGATCACCTCCTTTCAGTTGAAGCGGATGAGTGTTGAAACCATCGGATGCTCGGCAATCTCCCCTTTCAATCGGAGGAGTTTTACTTCTGCTTCCAACCCCTGGTCCATCACGTCATACCACTTGTGGCCATCCATCATTGCACTCGGAACTGTTTCCTTAATCAAGGAGACAAGTCGAGCAACTGTTTGATCTGTACTTTTCATACTCGTCTCCTTTCATGTTGAACTTCCTTCTTTAGTGTATAACAAAAGGAGTGATCTCCACTTCAATCTTATCAACAGGTGAGGCTTTCTTTTCGATGATCATTCTGTAGATGTAACGATCATCTTTTATGATTCCGGCTTTTACTAAAATATCAGTGAAGATCTTCACAGGGTTATCGATGTCTTTCATCTTATGGTTCTTCATGTGGAATGTATAGTGTACCTCTAGCAATCCATCAAGTGGAGTCAATTTTGGTAGCTTCCAGAGCATCTCTTCCTCAAAGGTGAGGTATTCATCGGACTTGTACCGCTTCCCCTTCCAGGCTTGATTTTGGGACAGTGTGGGGGTATCTATGGATAACTTCATAGGAGCAGTATACCTCTTCTTGGTATAATTAAAGGACCGAGAAATCGGATAACCATCACCTATATGAAAATTAACGAACAACTCATGAAGAGAATTAAAGCTTTTGCATGGTCAGCACTTTGGGTAGCAGTAGCAGCGATCGCAGATCACTCACTCGCAACTCTTGGTATGTGGAGTCTACCAACTATTGAGATCGCAGGATCACAAGTGAATACTGCTATCATAGTCGGACTCATTCTCACACAATTCTCGAAGTACGCTCACAACGTAAAGACAGGAAAGTAGTGGACAGACGGATCGGATAGACGATCACACGATGATAAAAACAATAACTATATTGTCGGCTCTCGCAGCACTTACTTTTGTGTCCTTCAACTATCCTCCACAGGAAGTCGTAGGTATAGAGGTAATTGCTCCAGAGCCTACATTCAAAGAAGTGCTCGCATCATCTACGCTTCAAGTTCGTAGAGAAATGGTGAGAGTCAAGGTTGCAGAGTTCACTAAAAAGTATAAGATTGAGAATCGTACGGAACAGATCTATAAGACGATTGCATCATGCGAAAATATCCCTCTCGATTCAAACCTACAATCCGGTCATCGGTACAAATCCGATAACTTACGATGGGGAGTGAAGGCCGGAGAGCAGGAGAGGTCCTTCGGGCTCGCTATGATACATCTTCCAGATCATCCGGACATCTCATACGAGGAAGCTACGAATCCCCTATTCGCAATCGAATGGATGGTCAAAGAGTTTTCACTCGGAAGATCTTGGCAGTGGACTTGCTATACCTCCCTTTATGAGTAATACTGTACTTGTACCGCCTCTCTTCAAGAGGAGAGCAGTCTTTCGTTCTTGAGCGAAAGCGAAGCGTTACAAACTTTTCTCGTTCTTTTCTGGAAACAGTTGAGAGAGATACAAAGAAGCACATAGCAATATGTGTTTTTTTGTGTTTATCCACAGTTGTCCCCTTTGCTTTTTTCGTATGACACTGTTATACTAAAATAGTTACTAAATTAAACAATATAACAAACAAAAACAACGTATGAAAATACATAACACAAGTGATGCAAGCATCAAACCATCAATACTTATGATGGTGTACGGACAGGGTGGAGTAGGTAAAAGTACCTTCACCGCAACTGCTCCAAATCCAATCATGGCGGACTGCGAGAATGGATCAAAGTACTTTGGACTTCGAGGTATTCACATGGACATCGCTCTCATTCAATCATGGACAGATATCCAGGAGTTCTACAAAGCAGTGAGAGAAAGTAAATACGACACTGTGATAGTAGATCCAATCGGAGAACTCATGGAGAAGTTAAAGATCCATATCGTTAACTCAAAAGAAAAGAAGTGGGTACAGTACGATGGATCTCTCACGATGGCCGGATGGGGTGAGATGAAAGAAAGAATGAGAATGTTTATCAAGTCAGTGAAGGATCTCAATAAGCACATGATCATCGTTGCTCACGTTGAAGAGAAAGATGATGAAGGAAAGCTTATCAAGCGACCTAAGATCATGACGAAGATGAGTGAGGAACTCGTAGCTCTCGTGGATGTCGTAGGCTTCATGGAAGTAGTGCGACAAGTAGGAGTAGATGGTGAGACAATCGACAAGCGTATCATCAGAGTATCTCCTTCCGAGAAGTATGAATCAAAGGATCGTACCGGACAGCTAGGAGCAATCATCGAGCCGGACTTCATGAAGATCATCAATGCTTGCCAAGGTAACGAAATCTTCTCATGGTCATCAAAGAAAGCTATCGATGATGCAAAGAAGCAAAGTGAAGCGGTCCAAGTTGCTCCGGAGCAATCAAAGGAATCAACCGGTGAAGCTTCAAAGGAAGAATTGAAAAATCTTCCATCAGAAGAAGTTGCAGCTCCAGTTGAAGAAGCTCCTAGTGAGGCAGAGATGGCAGGAGTAGAAGAAGCTCCAGTAGAAACAGAGGTCGAAAAAACAACTAAGAAAGCTAAGAGCAAGCTCGATTCTGCTCTCGCAAAATAAGTATGGCAAAAACAGAAGTAGTTGAGTTCACAATGTACGGAGGAGAAGTGAAGGTGAAGTTCTATCCTAACTCTCACATGTACAAGGTTACAGATCCAAAGTACGGACTTGTTGATCAGAGAGTAAAAGGTGTTACAACATTTCTCGGTATCAAAGACAAGTCTCAAGCACTCGTCTCATGGGCAACAGAAACAGCCGGGATGCACTTGCTTGATCTCCTCGAAAGTGGAGAAGCAATCACTGCAGAGCACATCGCAAAGTCAATGAGACTTCATAACGAGAAGAAAGAAGAAGCTGCAGATATCGGAACGAAGACTCATGAATGGTGTGAATACTTTATCAAACACAAGCTCGGACTTCCAGGCTTCGAAGTTGCTCCGGTACTCCCGGAAGAACAGACGACACTCCTCGGAGTTAACTCGTTCCTTGATCTCATTACAGAAAAGCATGTCCAGTTCCTAGCATCAGAAAGAATCGTGTACTCTCGTACATTCCAGTACATCGGTACACTCGACTTCGAAGCTATCGTCGATGGAGTCTACACAATCGGAGACTTCAAGACAGCTAACGGACTCTACAACTCTGTACTCGCTCAAATGGCAGCGTATCAGTATGCAGCCGAAGAAGAGGAAGAGTATCTCAAGAGTGGAAAGAAGTACGAGAATCGTCTAGCAGTAAGACTCGCAAAGGAAACAGAAGAAGAATACGCAGAGCGTATGTTCAAGAAGAACGCAGTCAAAGCTCTTCAAGGTAAAGGATCCGGAGAGATCAAAGAATACTTATCACTTGAGTACAAGATGTCAGAAGGTCGAGCAGAGTATGATCGTGATATGCTCGGATTCATCCATCACAAGAATCTTTTCGAGTGGGATAATGCGACAGACTTCTTCAAAAATAAATAGTCATGAATCAAGAAACAGTCCAGGAGTTCGCAACAGCACATGATCTCGATGTGCGACCTCTTGAAAAATGGCACTGGAGACTTCTTAATCCTTACGGAAAGTTCGTGATCGATATCTTCTTCAAGAAGGATAAAAAAACAGGTAAGATCTTGAGAAATACTGTTCACATCTGGAAGAACGATTCATAGGTACTAGCACGAGATCTTAATCACTTAGAAAACATAATCAAAAATTGTATATGAATAAAGCAACTCTATACGGAAGACTTGCACACACTCCGGAGCTAAAAGTTATGCCAAATGGCAACAAGGTAGCAACGATGAGTCTTGCAACAAATCACGTTTACAAAGATCAACAAGGGAATAAAGTTGAAAGCACGGACTGGCATAATCTCGTTAGTTATGGGAAGCAAGCGGAAACACTCGCTCAATACTGCGAAGGAGGTCAACAGATGCTCTTTGTAGGAAGAATTACACAAAGATCCTGGGATGATAAAACTACCGGCGAAAAGAAATATAAAACCGAGATCATCATTTCAGACTTCGAGTTCGGTGCTAAATCTCAATCCAGAGAGGCAGGAAGGGCCCAAGGTGAAGCGAAACCTCAAAAGACAGCACAAGTTAAGACCGGGGGGTATGAAGGCGATATGGCGACGATTGACTACGGTGAGCCAGATCTTAATCCAGATGACATTCCTTTCTAAAAAGGAACTCCGAGATCTCTCGGAGAGAGAATATGACACCGACCCATATTCTCTCTCGGGGAGATGTCCACAGATAGATTCTCATTTGATTGTTATACTAAGAAAAGCCGATAAGGTTACCTTGGGCAATCTAGTGAGTGTATCTATTCTCCCAAGGGTAGATACATTCGCTAGATTGAAGGACACAGCGAGATAATGGTCGGCTTTTATTAAAATAAATAAGGCTTCTATGAAGATAAAAAATATAAATGTACCGTTCGCACAAGTTGCGAATCAAGTGCTTAATGATAATCGACTCTCATGGCGAGCAAAAGGAATCTTTGCATATATACAAAGCAAGCCGGAAGAGTGGGACTTCTCATCAATACGCATGGCGTTGGATGCTAAAGATGGAAGAGACTCAACTCGAGAAGGTATAAAAGAGCTTGAATCAGTTGGTTATCTTGTGAGACAAAAGTTACCAGATGGAACTCTTTCAATGGAATTATTCCTTCCAGAAATAGAAGAGCCAGAGACTGAAAAGCCGTCTCTGGACCCAGAGACGGAAAAAGCCACAGACGGAAAAAGCCACAGACGGAATATCAGTCCCATAAGTAATAAAGAATCCTATAAAGAAAGAAAGAATACAAGTAATAAAGAGGTGCAGGTGGAAATTCCAGAATGGATGAATCGGGAGAAATGGGCAGAATGGGAACAGCATCGAAAGGAGATCAAAAAGAAACTTACTCCACTCACTGTTAAAAAGCAGATCAAGCTCCTCTCAAATTATATTCCTATCTACGATCTTGTTATCGAGCAATCGATACAGAATGGATGGACCGGACTCTTCCCGGAGAAAGTCGATAACAAGATGATCCAGGAAGCGAAGTTGAAAAAGAATGACGAAGTAAAAAGATCTCAACCTCCTATCGAGGAACAATATCCGGAGCTCACCGATGAGCAAAGGGAAGCGAATCGAAAGAAGCTTCGTGAGATAAAAGAAACACTACTAACAAAAGTAACAGCATAATTTTATGAATAACAATCTACCAGTTCGCAACGATGAAGAAAAGATGAAGTATTGTGATGATACCATCAAGCTCTTTGTACAAACACAATATAACTTTCTTAATCTCGCAGAGAGAATGAAAGCAATCCGTGATCAAGGGCTCTTCGCTCCTAAGTGGGGATCATTCCAGGACTTCACTCTTGAGGTGAATGAGTTCTCAATGAGTATGATCAATCGCTTGATCAATATCCATGAGAAGTTCGTGCTCACAGCCGGGATCGATGAGAACAATCTTAGTGAAGCCGGATGGACCAAACTTGCAATGACTCTTCCTTACGTCAATACAAAAGATGAAGCTATTCACTGGGCAGAGCAAGCAAAGCTTCTATCAAAGTCAGATCTACGAAAAGAAATTGCAGAGCTTAAGACAGGGAAGAAGATGGCTAACTGCAAGCATGAAGAATCTTACTTGCTGCGAGTCTGTCCGGAGTGTAAAGACAAGTGGAGAGAAGTCGATGTCTCTGTTATCAATAACGAAGAAATTGAGTACGCTCTCGCTTCTGTAGGAATAACAGCAAGCGAAGAACAGATCGAATCTATCCTCAAGTACCTAGTAGAAAATAGTCGTGAAATTGCGTAACCCATTCTCGCAAGAGACACGCTTACTCTACGACGACATTCACTGGTGCTACTTGTGCGGAGAGAATGGATCAGATTGCGGAGGACTTGAGATCAATCACATAACCGGGAGAGATTCAGCAAGTCCATTCAATGCTTCGGTCCTTTGCAAAGAGTGTCATTGCCATGTCGGTCATACACAGGAAGAAGAACAAAATCTCTTCTTAATCAATCAGAAGGTATTGTATACTAAAGGTTATACAACAACAGAGGATGATATGATCTTTATTATCAATCATCCTCGCATTATTAGCGAAGAATATCGAAAGTGGTTACAAACAAAGTTATGAAAAAATCTACAAACAAACTGATCGTACACATAGAAAATGGCCTCACTCAAACGGAGATCGTTAAGAAAGGATTCCCTCTTTCTACTGTTCGTTATCACTTCCGAAGGATAAAAAATCCTAAGATGCACGAAAAACTCTTGAAAAAGCACAACAAAGCACGAAGGGAGAAATACCTTGAAAGTAAAGAACTTATCCACAGCTAGATACTTGCGTTTCGTATGACATAGGTTATACTAAAAATATAAGAAGGTAGTCGCCTCCTTAATTACAAAACAATTCATAAAGTGGTATATGAAAACAATCAATAAAATCGTTTCGCTCGCTTCAACTTTACTCATCGCATTTGCTCTCATGGTTCTCTTCTGGATGATGCTCATGTACGGATGTACAGAAACTCATTCAGTAGCAGAGTGTCAAGACAACTCTTACTCTCGCATAATGTTATCAATCGTAGATCTTTTTAGATAATGAGACAGAGGGAATTACTTGGACTCGGAAAGGTGATACTAGGCATCATGTCATCTGCTCCAAAGGCAAGAGATGATGATATGTATCTCATACTTCAAGTATGGATGGCATTACATCCTAGCAAGATCTTCAAGCATGAAGAAAGGCAGTGTGTTAAGTTGAAAGACATTCATGAGTTATTCGAGTCTCCGGAATCAATCAGACGAACGAGACAGAAACTTCAAAACGATCTCGGACTCTATCCTCCTACTACCTATCAAGTGATGAGAGCAAGAAGGATGAAGGAAGAGAGTTGGAGAGAGGCGATGACAAACAACTTCAATCTAGAACAGAGTACAGCGATCCTTGAGATCTACACTCGGGTGAAGGGAAAGAATAAAAAATCTATTACTCAAATTAAGA